>Ga0209051_1000318_pt1 | contig 73053 bp, 73 predicted proteins | sample AraplaCvi_mMS_r2_2_FD_184286 | JGI IMG/M metagenome (GOLD analysis project Ga0209051, IMG submission 184286) | Arabidopsis root microbial communities from North Carolina, USA - plate scrape MF_Cvi_mMS_r2 (SPAdes) (version 2) | ecosystem: Host-associated > Plants > Roots > Endosphere | place...
GTGTACCGTCGACCAGCACGACGAGGGGCTATGGCGCAGTTGGTAGCGCACCACACTGGCAGTGTGGGGGTCAGGGGTTCGAATCCCCTTAGCTCCACCGAGAAACCGCAGGTCAGAGGCGGTTTCGAAGGTTACTCAGGGATCGACGGCACAGGAACATTCGGACCACGATCTTCTTTGTTGGCCGGTCCCTCGCCCAATAGGTCCAACAGGACACGCTCCTGAACGCTCAGTCCGGACAGCGGATCGAAGGGGATTGGCGTCACCGCGCAGTTTCACCATCAACGCGATTGTCCAGCAGGAGATTTCCCGCTCCGACGGCCTTGATGGCGCAGGCGAGTGCCATACCCTCGACGTTCTGACGGCGTACCCACCGGCACCGGCCAGGATCGCGTCGAGCATCGCCTCGTCGGAGGTGAAGGTTGTCAGCATCAGGCAGCGCTGATCCGGCATCGGTTCGCGGCACAGCTCGATGCCTTTGCCGTCGGGCATCCGTGCGTCGAGTACCGCGACGTCTGGGTGCAGTCCGGGATTCTGTTCCAGCGCCTCGGCGAGCAAGCCCGCTCAAGCGCGTCTACAACGTCGCGGGCGTTAGATGCCTCCGAACATCTATACCTTGCATAGATGTCGAGCGACATCTAAACTGGGGTGGTCGCAGACCGCGGCCGAGTCCCTGCCGGGACATGACAAAGGGAGAGCGCAATGACCACTGCTACGCGTACCAACCGAGAAGTGCTCGACCTCTTCGCCGCCGCGAAGAATCGACAGGACGTGGCCGAGGCGCTGACGTTCACCTCCGAGGGCGTCACGATCGAGATCCCGGCCTACGATTCAGTCGGCCGTGGGCGGGCCGAGGTCGAAGCGCTCTGGCGTCACTTCTTTGAGCTGTTCCCTGACTACGCGGTGAGCCTGGATATGCTCTACGACGAACCCGAAACAGGCGACATCCTGGCGCAGGGAACTGTGTCGTTGACGATGACAGGCGACTTCAAGGGCTACAAGCCCAACGGCAAGCGTGCAACCGTGCACGCGTTCATGCGTTTCAGTTTCGCGAACGGACAGCTGACCCACGAACTGTTCCACTTCGACTTCGGGACCATCTGCCGCGTGTCCGGCGTGCCATTGGAGGCCGCTGTCGAGGCAATCACCGCCAACGCTCCTTGGAGTTCCCTCTGAGCAGTCGGCCGGCGCGTGTCCGGCCAGCAGGGCAGAGCGAGGGCCAGACCCACCACCGCTAGAACGACCAGGCATGCGGTCAGGTGTCATGACACTGCGACATGGCCGCGCGCCACCGATCGGGTGACCACCATCGAGCGAAGAGAGTCGGTGTAGCCGGATCGAGCGAGGTGCCTGCTGGCTGAAAATGATTGCACATCAACCGCTTCGGGTGTCTCGCGCTCGCCACTTCGGTGTCGGGGGTGGTGAAATCCCAGCATCACGGAAACGAGTGGAACGACATGTTGACACCAGAGCAGACCGAGACGAGGACCATGCGGGCGCTGCAGGTCCATGAGTGGGGCTCCATCGACGCCCTCCAGTTCACGGACGTGCCCCGCCCGACGCCGATGCCGACCGAGGTGTTGATTCGGGTCAAGGCCGTCGGGCTGAATCCGGTGGATCTGCTGACCATCGAGGGGCAGGGCTACATGTCTGCGGTCAGCCTGCCGCACGTCCCCAGTTGGGACATCTCCGGCGTCATCGAGGAGGTGGGCTATGGCACGCGGTTCACGGTCGGCGACGAGGTGTACGGGATGCCCTGGTTCCCTCGTGCTGCCGGCGCCACCGCCGAATACGTGGTCGCCCCGGCGCGTCAGGTCGCCCTCAAGGCCTCGACTCAGACGTTCGAGGAGGCCGCAGCAGCACCGCTGGCTGGACTGACGGCCTATCAGATGCTGGTCGACTACGCGCACGTCGGTCGAGGCTCGAGGGTAGTTGTCAACGCCGCGGGCGGTGGCTGCGGCCACCTCGCCGTCCAGATTGGCAAGGCCCTGGGTGCGGAGGTCATTGGCATCGCCAGCACGGCAAAGGTGGATTTCGTCAAGGGCCTCGGCGCCGATCGGGTCATCGACTACACGACGACCGTTCCCGGCGACGTGCTCACCGAGGTCGATGCAGTCATCGACTTCGTCGGCGGCGACGCTGGTCTTGACCTCTTCCGGGTGCTACGCACGGGTGGCACGTTCGTCGAGGCGCACGGTGCGTCGATGGCGGGCAAGTTGACCGACGCCGCACATCATTACGGCGTGGACGCCAAGGGATATCTGGTGGATCCAGACTATGCGGGTCTGGATGCCCTGCGTGAGATGTTCGAGGACGGGACGGTGAAAGTGGCAGTCTCTCATGCCTATTCCTTTGACGAGGCGCGTGATGCCTTCCAGCATCTGGCCGACCAGCAATCGACCTATTGGATCTCGAAGTCAGCGCACCGCCGATCAGCGCACGCCACCGGGAAGATCGTCTTGTCGCTTTAGCGGCCTCACCGCGGCTGCCGTGGACCCTATCGCGCCTCAGCGGAATGCCGCGGTAGTGCGCCAACGTTGGCCGCCGCCCTCAGGCGGGAATGCCCGCGGTGCCCTCGGGTAAGAGCGCCCGCGCCACGTGCACGTTGTCGAGGTACTCGCGAAGCAGGTCGATCTTGCCGTGCGACACGGTCACGAACCCGCCGTAGTGCTGTTTGAACGGGCGGCCCGTGGTCATGGTCGCGTCGATCTTGTACTCGGCGAGAAGTCGATCAGGAGTGTCGATGAGGATCTCCAGATCGTAGAACGCGAAGTCGGGGACTTGGGCGAGCAGGTCGGCGAGGAAGGTGTGAATCGCTTCGCGCCCAACTACATTTGGGGCCATCCCGATCGACGGGAGGGACGGGTAGTCCAGGACGCCGTCCTCGGCGAACAGCGCTGCTGCTGCGGCCACGTTGTGATCGTTGAGCGCAAGAGAATAGGTCAGGAACAGCTCGCGTGCGGTGGCCATGGGGTGTCCTTGCCGTGGTCGGTGAGTGAGGGATTCAGGTGTTCCAGACGGTGGCGTCGACCTGCTGGTAGTTCTCGCAGACGTCGGTGACGTGGGCTGAGACCCCCTTGTTGTTGAAGAACAGCTTGGCCCAGTTGCCCCATCGGGTGGCGACCTGCTCGTAGTAGACGTTGGTGGCGGTGTCTTGCACGTCGGCGGGGCGATTGGCGTAGTCGTTGACGTAGCGCTGGTAGTAGATCGGTTCGACGTCGCGGGCGGCGGCCATGTACTGGTCGACGGTGCACGAGGTGGTCAAGATTCGGTGGGGGATGGGGTAGTCGTCGGTCGAGTTGGCCGCGGCGGCGCTCGCGTTCCCGAGTGCGAGGACTGCCGAGGCGACGCAGGCGAAGGCGGAGGCGGGGACGGGATGGCGCAGCACGGCGTGACTCCTGGGCGGGTGTTCAGACACGCAGTAGTGCGGACTGGTGGGTGGGGCAGTAGGTCGCGATGGCGACGCCGAGAAACGGCCAGGCCTGTTCGGTGGTGCTGGGCTCGAGAAGTCGATCGTGGATGAAGCGTGCCGAGTCCGCGGCGCCGCCGTCGATGCGCGCGCAGCAGGGTGATCTGGCCGCTATTGGCATGTAGCCGCGAAGATCGAGTGCATTGATGTTGGCGTGCAGTGGTTCTCGCGCGGGATCCACGGTGGCGTCCTCCAGTGGTGGCGGATTGGTGGCGGTTACAGGATGAGCTGAGTGCAGCGGAACAGCGCCAGTGGCTTGGTGGGGTCCTCGGCGAGGGTGACCGCGGCGTCCCAGACGTGGGTTCGCCGGCCGCGGTGGACGGGTGTCGCCGTGCACAGGAGTCGATCGCCGACGCGGGCGGATCGCAGGAGGTTGGCTTTGAGTTCGAGGGTGACGAACCCCGTGGCGCCGTCGGGCAGGGTGTGGCGGCAGCCGTAGCCACATGCGGTGTCCGCCAGGGTGACCAGTGTGCCGGCGTGGATGTGGCCGACGTCGGGGACCAGGTGCTCGGCCGACACTGTCAAGGTCATGGTCACGCGATCGCCACCCAGGTGTGTCAACTGGATGCCAAGCGCCCCGGGCAGGCCGGGAAGTGACGGCGCGGTGGTCATCGGGATGGGTGTGCGCTGCATCGGAGGGTGTCGGTGACGGTCATAGTGCCGTGCAGGGATCGTCGAGGACGAACGCCGCGATGCGTCGATGCGACGGGCAGCCCGGCGGCCGTCCCCACGAAGGTGCGCCGGCCACCGGTGATTGCGGCGACGAACCTGTCGATGTGCCGCGACGTCGGGCGAAACAGGCTGGCTCCGAGAGTCGTTGCCGCCACAGTACGCATCGCCTCGTGGACGGGGTTGGCGTCGGGGTAGGCCCGTGCGGCATCGGCATCAAGTGCAGGATGGCGGTTGATCATGGGACTCCCGTCGAAAGGGTGCGGCAGAGCCGGTGAAATGTGACGCACCGTCGTGGCTGGGTCGACGCGTCTGAGGCAGCCGCGCACGCGTCCTGTGAGACTCACGTCGCGTGTGGGTGGTCTGGGCGGGGTTGTGCAGCAGGAGATTTGATGACGACGTTGGCGATTCGACATTACGAGATCTGCTGTGGCCGGCGCTGTCACGTTCTTCGGCAGACCCGGCGTCAGGCTGGCGCCACCGGGACGCCTTCGAGCGTGAGGAGGCGGCGTTTGAGTGCCAGGCCGCCGGCATAACCGACGAGTGTTCCGGTTGCGCCGATCACCCGGTGACACGGCACGACGATCGACAACGGATTGTGGGCGTTGAGCCGGCCCACCGCACGCGGCGAGGTGCCCAGTGTTCGTGCGAGGGCGCCGTAGGTGGTGGTGGTGCCGTAGGGCAGTGCGAGCAGGCACTGGCGCAGGTGTGTGGCCACGGGGGTGGGCGCGGCGGCAAGGGGCAGGTCGAAACCGGTGCGCCGGCCGAGCAGGTAGTCGTCGAGCTGCCCGGCCAGATCGTCGAAGTCCTGCGGTGTGCTGCGAAGCCCGAAGGCGCGGCGGTTGGGACGGGTGCTGTGGTCGGGAAAGTACAGCCCGCGCAACCCGTCATCGGAGCGCACGGCGGTCAGTTCCCCTATGGGGGTGGTGATGTCGCAGTGGCGCAGTGAGGACGGGATGGCCGCGGCGTCAGCCGTGGTGGTCATGTCGTCGAGGTGGGCCGCAGGATCGCCTTGCCGTCGAAGCGGGCTGCCACCGTGAGGGCCGCGGCGTAGTCGTCGAGGGTGAAGGTACCGGCAACCGGTGTGGTCAGCGCGCCGGAAGTCATCAGTGGGATCAGCTCGGCGAACACCTCGGCGAGGTCATCGTGGGTGGGCCGGTCGTGCAACCAGTTGTAGATCCAGAAGCCGCGGATCGATTGGCCGGAGAAGAGCAGTTGGGGTCCGGACACGGTGAACGGTGCACCGCTCATGCCGCTGTAGACGACGACGGTGCCGTAGCGGGTGATCGTCTGGCGCAGCGTGTCGGTGGCGATGCCGCCGACGCCGTCGAACGCCAGGGCGATGTCGGCGTCGTCGGTGGCCTCGGCAACCCGGCGGGGCAGGTCGGGGCCGTCGAGCAGGACGACGTCGGCACCGGCGGCGGTCAGTTCGTCGACGGATTCGGGGCGGCGCACGACGTTGACGGTGCGTAGCTGGCGGGCGTGGGCGATCGGGATGACCGCACGTCCGACTGAGGAGTTGGCGGCGTTCTGCAGCACCCAGTCGCCGGGGTGCAGGTCGGCGAATTCGGTCAGCATGACCTGGGCGGTAAGGGAATTCATGCCGAGTATCGAGAGCTGGTCGACGTCGCCGTCGGGCAGGGGGCGCAGCCAGGTCGCGTCGGTGAGCACCTGCTCGGTCCAGGTCGAGGTGAACGGGGGTATGAGGACTCGGTCGCCATCGGTGACGTGTCGGACGTCGCGTCCGGTGGCGATGACGCGTCCGACGCCTTCGACGCCGAGGATGTGCGGCAGCGGCGGAAGATGACCGTAAGTGCCCTCGATCATCAGCAAGTCGGTGGGTTGGATCGGCGCGGCTTCCACGGCGATGACGGTTTGGTGGGGGCCCGGCGGGGCGGGTTCGTCGACGTCGACGAGCCTTACAGCCTGCTCGGTGGGACCGTAACCGATCTGCTGAATGGCTTTCACGAGCGTTCCTCGGGTGGTCGTGTTGCGGCTGTCGTCGGGGGAGCGTCAGTGCCCGGCGGTGCGGCCGCCGTCGATGTAGGAGATCTCCCCGGTGACGAAGTCGGAGTCTTCGAGGTACAGCACTGCTCGTACGACGTCGCGTACTTCCCCGACGCGGTGCAGCGGGGCGAAGGATCGCTTGTCCTCCAGCGAATCGGGATCATGCAGGGGGGTGTTGATGATGCCCAGGGACACGGCGTTGACGCGGATGTTGTGCGGCGCCAGCTCCATCGCCAGCCCACGCGTCGCGGCCACGACGGCGCCCTTGGACAGCGAGGCCAGCACGGCCGGCACGGTGATCAGGGCATGCTCGACCAAGCTGGTGCTCACCTGAAGGATGTGACCGCCACCCTGCTTCTGCATGGCGGCCACGGCGGCTTGGGTGGCGAAGAACACGCTGTCGAGGTTGGTGGCCATCACCCGCCGGTAGAGGTCCTCGGGGATGTCGGTGATCGGCGCCGGGCGCCAAATGCCGGCGTTGTTGATCAACGTGTCGATCCGGCCGAAATGCGCCAGCGCGGTCTCGACGACGCTGCGGGCGACGGCGGGCTCGCCGACGTCGCCGGGCACGGTCAGATAGTCCGGATCGGTGGAGGGCGCGACGGTACGCGAGTTGCCCACCACGCGGTACCCGCGTTCGCGGTAGGCGTTGACGAACCCTTCGCCAAGGCCTTGCGAGGCGCCGGTGATGACGGCGACCTTCGGATCTCTCTGGGGCATGGGGTACCTCTCGGGTCAAGGGTGGTGGAAGCGGTGCAGGGGCGGAGGTGTGTGGCAGGCGGGTGGGTGTCAGGACGTGGCCCGGTCGGCGATGCGACGAGTGGCTTCGTCGGTGGTCCATACCGCATTGGCCATGAAGCGGTAATTGGTCATCGCGGCGAGGTAGCCGTCGCCCTCCTCGTTGACCGCGCCGGCGATGGCGTCGCGCACCATGGCGACTTCGAATCCGCGGTCGACGAGGTCGCGCATGTGCCCTTCCAGGCACAAATTGCCGACGGGGCCGGCCATGATCACCTTCTCGATGCGCCGCATCCGCAGTTGCAAGACGAGGTCGTTGGCCTCGCTGGAGTAGTACTTGTGCGGAGAGGTGTTGGCGGTCTGGCCGTCTTGGAGGTACTTGCGGTAGCGCTCGGGGAAGTCGGCTCGCGATCCGGCGAAGCCTTCCAGGCTCAAGGGATCCTTGCGCAGGACGAAACCGATACCGCCGAGGTAGTCGGCCATCGCGCCGGCCGGGGCCACCCATTGACCGTCGGTGGGATAGAAGTAGTGCGGCGAATGCACGACAGGCAAACCGCTGGCTTTGGCGGCCACCAGCAGCTCTTCGAGATGGTCGTGGACGTTCTCGCTGCGCAGCCGATCGGCGATCATCGGGTAGTAGCCGCCGCTGTCGTCGAGGAATTCGTTCTGCATGTCGACCAGCACCAGCGCGGTGTGGTCTGCGTCGAGCTGCATCTCGGGGTTGCGGTGGGTGAACAGTGTCATGTCGGCGGGTCCTCGATGGTCGTGGTGGGCATGTGACGGTTACGGCCGCGGGCAGATTGCGACGACTGCAGCCCCGCGGCGCGGACCTGCTCGGGTGCCGTCACTGAGGTGGGACGGGGCGGTGATGTGGGTGTCCTGGAGGCGAACGCTACGGATTTAGGCGGGGTGCCGCTGTCATGAAACTTCGTTGATCGCGCCCCGGGGCGCTGAAGGGCCGCGACGGTGCCCACATGGTCAGCAGGCCCGTGCCGCTGACGGGACGCAGGATGGGGTGCGGCCGACGTCGGGCCTGCGGGCCGGGGAGACGACGTCAACGGGCACCAGACTGCGAGAGGGATAGCCCGGTCGGCGACCGTCGACGGTGAGCGAGGCGTGGTCGTGCGCTCTGCGAATGCCCAGGGAGCGTTGATAAGCCGATGGGGTCAGTCCGTAGGTGCGGCGGAAGGTGGCGGTGAAGTGGCTGTGACTGGTGAAGCCCAGATCGATCGCCAAGGTGGTCAGGTCGGTGCAATCGGCGAGCAGGCTCAGAGCGAGCGCCAGTCGCATGCGTAGCTGGTAGCGGTACAACGGCATTCCTTCGACGCGACGGAAGGCGTCGGTGAGATACACCGGGGTGACACCAATTTCGGCACCCAACTCGGCCAGCGTCCACCGCCGCCACGGGTTGGTGGCCAGCAGGAGTTTGACGTCGTCGGCCATCCGCTCGAGGTTGCCATGGCCGAATCGAGCCTGGTGAGCCGACGTGTCGCCGAGGGTGTGCCGAATCAGGCGCAGTGCAGCACTTTCGGCTTCGAGACCGTCGATGGTGCCGCGTGAGAGTCGTTGGCGCAACGCGGATGCCATGTGCTGGGTGGCGGCGTCGATGCGCAATCCGGAGACGGTGAGCGCTGCCCGCTCGGTACCATGACGGTATTGCTGCGGGATGATCTCGACGAGGGTGGCGGGATTGACGCCGATGGTCAAGGTGGCGTCCCCACCGGGGACGGGATGGCTGACTTGGTAGGGCTCGTCTTCGTTGATCACGACGACGTGGTTGACGTCGGCGACGACGTCTCGCTGACCGACGGAGTGGACGTACACGCCGTGCTGCGGAAAGGAGATCAGTGTCGTGGGTGACCACTCCTCGCCGGCCTTGCCGCGACATTGACCGCGGCACAGGCAGTCCCAGGCCGTGACGGTGCGTGTGTGCAATAGCAGCGCAGCATCGTATTCGGGCATGGCGTGGGCTCCTGGAGGATGTTGAGGGCGGTGGGCGCACACGGATCCGACATGAGAGTGCATCGGAATCGACTGCACCGCAGACGATGTGGCGTGTGGCCCTGCGCAGCGATGGTGGGTGTGCAACGGCGGGTGTGGGTAGCCAAGGCGCGCGGTCGTCTCAAAGGTCATGGCGCGTGGGACTCCTTCGGGTCGACGGGTGCGCACGGGAGTCGAATCGAACGCGTCGAGGAGTTCCGCGGCGAGGCTGAGGTGAAATCTAGATCGCACCGGGCCGCTGGCGCAGTCCCCGCTGAAGTCAGGAATGAGTACTTTGTGGCCACCGCCCCGCCGGGATCTAGGGCGAGACGAGCCGGGCCACGGGTCCGTCGAGGGCGTCGCGGCGCGCTGGTGGTGGGCCCGCCGAGCATGGAGCCGGTGCCGGCGCGCACGCAGAGGTGCACACCCCACGGCAGAGCGTGGGCCGCCGCGTGGCCCAGGACGGCGGGGGTCAGACGTTGAGTGCGGCGGAGAAGTTCAGGCTCATGCGCGCTGCGGCAGGGGTGCTCTGTTTGGGGACGCAGTGCTGCCAGTCCCGCTGGCAGCGTCCGTGCATGACGACGACGTCACCACCGGCAGGGGTGAACACCGTGCTGGGTCCGCCGGAGGCGGGCCGAATGAGGAACCGGCGAGGCGCACCGAGGCTCAGCACCGGAATCGTCGCCGTCGGCGCCTTGTTGGCCGGTCGGTCGGCATGCCATCCGGTGCCGTCGCGGTGGTCGCGGTACCAGTTCATCCACACCCGGTCGTAGAGCACGTCGTACTGGGCGCGGAGGGCCTCGATGATTCGGTCGATCGTCGACGGGACACGGTGCAGGTCGACGTACTCGGCGGTCAGTCGTGGCTCCTCGACCATCCGGTTGTACATCCAGCGGCTGCGCTGCTCCCAAATGTTTAGCGCAGCCAGCTCGTTGAGTAGGTGGGTGTGGCCCTGCACCAACGCCGGGACGTGCGTGATCCAGGAATGCTCATCGAGGCGGTGCACGCTCGCCCGGTCGAACGCCGTCGGATCGACCGACGCGGCCACGGTCTCTTCGTCGTCGTCGAACAACGACGACTGCCACGGTTGCCCCACGGTTCCTCCTGAGTGTGGATCGCGATGTACTGCCAATGTCAACGCCGGGGATCGTGCCGGTAGTCCCGCATCGGCGCGGGCGGTTCGTCGCGTGTTGGGGCCACGCTGCCAACAAGGTCGATGTCAACCGCAGGTTTCCAACTACCATGCGCCGCAACGAATATGCGGCAGCAGCGAGCGCCTGCGCTCGACCTGAAAATCGATGGCAAGCTCGCATGATAGGACGCGCACATCGCGTCGCGCTGTCAGAATGTTCAGGGATTCCGCCGTCTCGGATCACAGGACGCCGGCGCCGAGGGCACGGCCGTTTCGTTGGACTTCGTTGCCCGGTGAGGTGAACACCTGGTCGCCGCCCTCTCCGATGCCAACCAAGGATTTTGACAGCGGTCGCCGTCGCGGCGACCGTAGGGTTGCGACGGTGAATGGGACAACACGCTGTGCTGCAGGCTCATTCACTGCACTGAGAGCCTGGTAGTCATGCACCAAAGGGATGTGCTCGCCCCTGCGGTGACGTGCCGGTGCCGCTGAGCCTGGCGTCGAGCGAGAGGACGTGCCGACATGACGGAACCAACCCGAGTGGACTTCTGGTTCGACCCGATCTGCCCGTGGGCCTGGATCACCTCCCGCTGGATGCTCGAAGTCGCGACATTGCGCAGCCTGGACCTGCATTGGCATGTAATGAGCCTGGCGGTGCTCAACGCCGGCCGCGAAGAGCCACCGGGCGATTACACGATGAAGACGGACTTTCAGGAACGCCTTGCCAAGGCGTGGCGTCCCGTTCGCGTGGTCATGGCTGCTCGCCGCACCCAGGGAGACGAGGTCCTGCTCCCGCTCTACACCGCGATGGGCACACGAATCCACGGCGACGGCAACGAGGACTTCGACGAGGTGATCGGTCAGGCACTCTCCGAACTCGGCCTGCCGGCGGATTTGGCCGACGCTGCCGGTGACGACACCCACGACGACGAGCTCCGCGCCAGCCACTACGCCGGCGCCGACGCCGTGGGTACCGACGTCGGCACCCCGATCATCCACGTAGAGGGCGCAGCGTTCTTCGGTCCCGTGCTGTCGCGAATCCCACGCGGCGACAACGCTGTACAGCTCTGGGACGCTGCCAAGACGCTGGCGGCCTTCCCGCACTTCTGGGAGCTAAAGCGGTCCAGAACCGAGGAGCCGGTGTTCTCCTGATCCTCGCACTCGCACTGGCTGCTCAAGCCTGGGCGTAGCGGCCACCGGCGGGCACGGGCGTGACGTCGACGATGTAGCGCTTGACGTCTGGGATCGCCGCGGCGACGGTCAATTCCACCGGGGCGTGTGATCGCGCGCGCGGGGAGGTGCCCAGTGCCGCTGCTTCGCTGGCCCACCCGGTGTCGATCCACGTCGCGTACGGAACGAAGGTCGCCGCTCCGCGTCGCGCGGGGCGCCGGCGCGCGTTGCCGGTGTTGAACGGGCTCAACGCAACCCGTGCCTGATATGCGGCGACCAATGGTACTACGTCGAGTGCGATCACGACCTGTGGGCGTTGCCCGCAGGCACGAAGATGTCGATTCACCCGCGCCGGGTCGAGCCAGAAGAAGACCCGATCGTTGAGCATGGCGTACCACTGTGCGGCGGTGAGGTCGACCAGACAGCTGGTGAGTGCCGCGTCGGGCAGAGGTCGCTGGTCGCGGATCTCCACTCCATCGGCCAGTACGACGTGCTGCAGGCGTTGTCGCCGCTGCAGCGCAGCGCGCTCGGCGTCGTCGCCGACGAACCGTTGAATGAGATGGGCAGCAGGTAGCAACCCGTCGCGCTGAATCGAGGGCCAATTCGCCGCCTCGGCGAGGTGATAGACCAGGGAGGGTAGTCGCATCACCGTCTCCACGGCGTCATCGCGGCGCTCGCGTGCGCTCGACGGTGGTTGCGCGCGGACCCTGGCGATGCCGGGCATGTGCACGGTCCGGCACCGAGGTGTCGGCGCTCTACCGGACACCGCGGTGGGGACGATGAAGGACCTTTCAACGACGCTGAAGACGTTCGTCGGTCAGTGCGAGATCACCGTTGGTGTCGAAGGTCGCGCGGGTGGCAGCGACGTGCTCCTCGATGGTGACGGGCTTGGTGTCGGCGATCTGGGCGACCAGATCGTTGAACCCCGAATAGTAGCCGTCACGGTAGTCCTGGGCGACCATGCCGAGGTGATGAACGCGTTTGGCGTCGGCACCCGCGGCACTGAGGGCCGCGGTCATGGTGGCGACGTCCACCGGGTCATAACTCACGGTCCACCCAAGTGCGGCACCGACTCTGGCGGCGATGGCGTGCCAGTCGAGTTCTTCGGCACCGAACAGCTCGTAGGTGCGGCCGCCGTGCGGCGACGGATTCTGCAGGATCGACACGACGACGCGGGCTTGATCCTCCATCGCGATCGGGGCGTGGGGGCGCTCACCCAGCGGCAGCCGCAGAATCCCCTCGCGCTCACCGGAGCGGATCCAGAAGTTGTTGAGCCAGTTGATGAACAACGTCGGCCGCAGATGCGTCGTCGGGAACGACGCCCGGTCGAACAGTCGCTCGACGAGCCAGTGTTCCAGTCCGATGTGGGTGGTGGTGGGGCGCACGCCGATCTGAGACAACTCGACGACGGCCTGCACTCCGGCATCGCCGGCGGCCTCTGCGAAGTTGACTGCTGCTTCCACGTACCCTGCGCCCGGCGGATAGCTGAAGTACGCCGCAGTGACACCCTCGGTGGCCGCCCGGACGGAGGCGAAAGTCAACAGATCGCCCACGACGACCTGCGCACCCCAGCTGGCCAGTCGTGCAGCTCGATCGTCCATCGAGCGCACCAGGGCGCGCACCGCAAAGCCGTGCTCCCGCAACAGCCGAACCGTCTGCGTGCCGGTCTTGCCGGTGGCCCCGGTGACCAGGATCGAATCGGGCGACGCCGGGCGACGATCGTTCACCGCTGGTCTCCTTCGAAGCTAGGGAACGCCGGGGCCTCGGCCGGCTCTCACCAAAGCTAGGCGGCTCAGGCGGCCGTCGCTGTCAGAATCTTCCGATGCCCGCCGCGTCGCCCATGGTGCCACTGGCACCCGGTACTCGTCTGTCTGGCAGTGACTTTGACGCGGGCCCGCACCGGCCGGTCGTCGCGACGGCGTAGCGCTCAGCCGACGTGTTTACGCGCTGCGTCGAGGACTGCGTCGGACAGTGGATCCCCGGTCGTCGCACGTGCTAGCAGAACGGCTCCGATCATGGTGCACATGTCGGCGAGGATCTTCTCCTGCTGGACCTGCGGGTCCAAACCGTCCTCGCCCGCCTTGGTCTGCAATTCCTCCACGAGCGCGTAGGTGCCCCGCAGGAACGCCGCGCGGGACTCGTCGTCGGGTGCTGAACGGGCGACGTCGCTGGTGACCGAGCTGGGGCAACCGACGTCGGGGTGATCGCGGTTGTCGGTCGACAGCACGAAGTCCGCGAACGCCGACCGCGCCTGGTCGGGGTCACCGGCGGTCTGCTCGCAGTAATAGTCCACCCGGCCGACGTGCTGATCGAAGGTGGCGTCCACGGCGGCGGCAATGAGGGCTTCCTTGGACTCGAAGTGCTTGTAGAAGCCACCCCTGGTCAACCCCACCGCTCCCATGACGTCGGGCACGCTCACGTTCTCCACGCCGCGGGCGCGAATCAGCCGTGAGGCGGCCTCGATGATCTCCTGGTGATGGCGGGCAGCGTCGGCCTTGGATGCACGCGACATGGCCAATCCCCTTACTCACCGCTGGTTGTGCCGCACGGCGGCAGCCGGCCGATACTCGTTTAGATTACCACCGACATCTGACTGACGAAGGCGGTTGCCGGCGGGGCTGCCCAAACATCTGACGCCCGGCGGCAGGCTCAGGCCCGGTACATCTTGCGGTATGCGCTGGGCATGATGCCGACGTGCTGGGCGAAGATGCGTCGGAAGTTCGCCGAGGTGCCCAGCCCCGCCATCCGCCCGATGCGGTCGATGCTCTCGTCGCTGGTCTCCAGCAGCTCACGGGCTCGGTCGATGCGCGCGGCCTGCAGCCATTTGCTTGGCGTGAGACCCGTTTCGGCGATGAACCGTCGCGAGAAGTTGCGGGTGGACATGTTGGCTTGGGCTGCCATGTCGGCCAGGGTGACCGGTTCCTGCAGTCGGTGCAGGATCCAGGCCCGCGTTGCTGCGACGAACTCGCCCCGCGGGCGGGGAGCGAAGTACTCGATGAATTGCCGTTGATCCCCCGAGCGGTGCGGTGCGGCGACGAGGACCCGACCGCGTTGATTGGCCGGGGTGGTGCCGTAGTCGGTGCGGATCATCTCCAGGCACAAGTCGATGCCCGAGGCGACCCCCGCGGAGGTGCACACGCGGTCCTCGGCGATGTAGAGCACGTCGCGGCGGACGTCGATGGCGGGGAATTCCTGTGCCATTTGGTCGACGTATTGCCAGTGGGTGGTCGCGCGCCGCTCGTTCAACAAGCCGGCATGGGCCAGAGCGAAAGCGCCGACACAGATCGAGGCCACGCGCGCACCCCGATCGAAGGCGTTACGCAGTCGTTCGACGACCTTGTCCGAGGGTGGCTCGGTGATCGGCAGGTAGCCGGGGACGATGACGGTGTCGGCGGTGTCGATGGCCTCCAAGTCTGCCGGCGGTGTCATCGTCGTGCGTGTTTGATAGTCCTCGACCGGGCCTTCCCCGCAGACGGTGACGTCGTAGGCCTCGAAGTCAAAGGCATGCAATGGAATGCCGAGGTCCAGGGTGAGAACGCCGGGCATCGCCACGACCGCGATCCGATGCGGGGTGCTCATCACGGTGCTCGTCACCGCCGGGGCCTTCCCGCTGCGAACTCGGCACATTCGGTCATGTAACGACTGTAGACACCGAAGGGGGCGGGGGCGCCCTGATCGGGGCTGGTCGTGGGCGGGATTCGCGACCTGAGTGGTGCCGCGGCCACGATCACCAGCGCACGGTCAGATTCTGGCCGAGTCTCGATACATTCCGGCCGCCGGCCGCCGAGGGAGGTGCGCTGGTGGGCGTGCGCAACCTTCCCGCCCTAGGCTCACATCCCGTGAATGGTGCGGGGTGGATATGGCGCCGGGCGGGTGTGGGTGTCCTGGCTTGGATGCCGCACGCCTCGGCTGGGGAGCGTTTGAGATGACCGACACGCTGGGATCGTTGACCCGCAAACCTGATCGTGCCGCCGAGCGTCGGGTGCTCGACGAGGTGTTCGACCACTGTCTGGTCGCGACCTTGTCCACGGTCGTCGACGACGAGCCGTGGGTGATCCCCACGCTGGTAGCGCGCCGCGGCGACGAGCTGTTGTTGCATGGCTCCACCGGGGCCGGTGCCCTGCGCCATGCCGCGGCCGGCGCCAAGGTCGCCGTCAGTGCCTTCATCCTCGACGGCCTCGTCGTGGCCGAACGGCAGTTCGACCATTCGGCCAACTACCGATCGGCCGTCGTGCGGGGGCGGTGTCGGCGCATTGGCGGCGACGAGGCGGCCGCCGTGCTCGACGCGTTCACCGATGCACTGATACCGGGTCGCGCCGCCGAATGCCCACCGCACACCGCCAAGGAGTTGGCTCAGACTCTCGTGCTGAGCCTGCCGATCCGCAGGGGAGCGTGGATTGCCAAGCAGCGCAGCGGGCCACCGGGTGCAGCTGCACTAGGACACTGGACCGGTGTGGTGCCGGTACGCCAGGTCACCGACGGCGCCGTGTCGACTTCCGCTGGGCCCGTTCCCCCCTCGATCCGTGCAGTCGTCGGCGGTGGCGCTGTCAGCGGCGACCGCGAACAGTGACCGCGATGGCCAGAATGTACTCGTCTTTGGCCGACTTGGAACACATGCCGACCCGCCGGAGCGCCCTACGATGTTGAGATGCAGCGCCTTTCGCGCCCGAAGGGGAGACCGCGGCGGGTCCGGCGATGCTGGAGGACAGACCGCGTAGCAGCGTCGGTAGCCACGACGTCGTGCCGACGCCGCCCGAGAACCGAACCCCACGGTGCGGTGATCGATGTGGCAGGCCGATGAGCTGGACGTGTGGTTCAGGGGATGGGCCCGCGTGAGCGACGGCGAGGCTCCAGTCGGGGTGATCGACTACACCCGCGACGGGGCGGTCGGGACCATCGTGGTGTCGGATCCTCCGCAGAACCGTCTGACCTTGTCGATGATCGACGACTTCGGCGAGGCGCTGAACTGCGTGGGCACCACCGAGGTGCGGGCGCTGGTCATTCGCGGTGCGGGAGAGAACTTCTCATGCGGCGGCGATGTGCAGGGCTGGTTCGACATGGACGCCGATGCCGCAGAAGTCCGGCACTACCTGCTGCGGCTCAACCAGCTGTTCCAGCAGATCGAGGAACTACCCGTGCCTGTCATCGCTGCAGTGCGGGGACTGTGTACCGGTGGGGGGCTGGAATTGGCCTTGCACTGCGACCTCGTCGTCGCCGCCCGCGATGCGCAGCTGCGGTTCCCCGAGACCGGCATCGCCTTGTCGCCGGTAGGCGGCGGGGTGCAACGCGTGGCCGAACGCGCCGGTCGCGCCGGCGCCGCCCGGCTGGCGATGCTCGCTGACACCATCACCGGCGTGGACGCCGAGCGGATGGGTCTCGTCGCGCGATTGGTCGACGCCGAGGAGGTCCTCTACGTCGCCGACGAGCTGGCTCATCGTCTCGGCGGCGGCCCCACCTTGGCCTACGCCACCATCAAACAGCTGTTGCTGACATGGTCACAGGGCGGCGTCGGTGCCGCCGACCGCATGATGCTCGCCGCTGCACAACCCAGCCTTGAGTCCCAGGAATTCCGCGGCGGGATCCGTCGGGCCGTCGCCGCGATCCGCGCGACCACTTCGCACACCTCGCAGGATTGGCGCGGCGAATGACCACGCGGCTAGCGCCCGTCTGCCTGCAGGGGCCGCGCAGCACTCACCGCACCACCGACTGCGGCCGCCGCAGGCTGTCGCACCGGTTGTCGAGCCACGGTAAGGAAGGCACGCACCCATGACCACGACCGGCACGGTGACGGAAGAACAAGCTCGGGCGCTGCTGCGCGGTGCCGAGGCGGCATGGCGACAGCTCGACCCGCGCGCGCTCATCGCCACCTTGCACGAGGACATCCGCATCGTCTTCAACTTCGGTGAACCAATCATTGGGATCGATGCCGCTGCGGCGTGGATCGAACATCGTCAAAGAACTCAGCCCGATTACGTTCTCACCAAACAATTTCGGGGCATCTACGGCGCCGACACCATCGTCAGCCAGTGGACGGGGACCTGGACCGATTCCGCCGGCACCCCTCAACGCGGTATCGGAATCGAGCTGCTCACCGTCGACGGCGCCGGCCTGATCACCAAGTGGGAGGCCGTCATGCATGCCGAACCGCGCTAGCCCCGCCCTCATCGCCAGCTCACCCCAGCAACCGATTCTGGCGGGTGCTGCACTTGGCCGGATTCATCGACGTGCAGCGGCATTCCAGCCAAGAGCGCTGTCCGCCCCGATCGCCGCGTACGCCGAGCTGCGCGTTGCCACGGGGCTGCCAACAACGTTGGGGTGGTTGGTGAATGGCCCGAGAGCAGTCGGGATGCGGCGACGTCCCCACCACTGGTGGTTCATTCATCGAACCGCTAGGGTGGTTCGATGAATGAACCACATACCCTGAAGGAGTCGCCGTGACTACTGCCCGAGAGACGTTCGCCCTGTACGCCAAGGCGCTGGCTGACGGCGACAATGTCACCGCTGCAGGCTGTTTTACCGAAGACGGCGCGCTTGAATTTCCCTACTGGCCCCTACTCGGCCTCACTGATCGCTATCAGGGGCACGAGGCGCTGGAGGCCTACCTGGGCAAACTGCTGCAGTTGGTACCGGGGTTTGCGTTCACGGAGATGGCCGTCCACATCGACACGCCTGAGGCGATGTTCGCCGAATTCACGGTGGATCTGCCGACGAGCACCGGGCGTCGCTTCAATTTCCACTACGGCAACCTCGTCCTCGTCGAGGACGGGAAGATCAAGGTCTTGCGTGAGTTCATCGACCAGGTGCCGGCTGCCCTCGCGCTGCTCCCCGGTGGGCTCGCCGACATCCGGGGCTGACGAACATGCGGCGCGGGGGGCCCGTGCCTTCCGCGCCGCACCCGACCGAGATACTTTCGTCGGCAACATCTTTCGGTGGAGGCGGTCGACGCTGGCGCCCCGTCGCCGTTCTGTTCAGATCTCGGTCAGCAGGCGATGCGGGTGTTGCAAGACGGTCTCGATCCGGTCGCGAGGGGGTGAGGCGGCTTCGATGCTGTTCTGGCGTGGGTGCAGCTCGGTGCAGATCTCCTCAGGCGAGGGATGCGTGCGGCAGGCGGGGCACTGCCCGGTCCGTTCAAGCGTCGCGGCGCACGGGAAGTGTACGTAGATGCGGTGCTGGGCCGTTGGTGGGCGGTGGCGTTCGCCCCACGCGGCCAGCGATCGCACTACGGGCCACAGTTCGCGGCCGGACTCGGTTAGCGCGTACGTGGCGTACGCACTGGACTCGCTGCTGTTGCGGTCGACGACGCCTTCGTCTGCCAGCCTGGCGAGGCGGTCACGTAGTACGGCCTTTGGCATGCCGAGGTGGCGGTGCAGGTCGTTGAAATGGGTTACCCCGTAGAACATGTCGCGCACGATCAATAGCGTCCAGCGCTCTCCGAGGACTTCGAGCGAGCGTGCGATAGCGCAGTCCTGGGTCGGATAGTCCTTGGGCATGGGCACGCTGCCATCATGCCACGACTGGTTCGACGGATGAACCGGATGTCCGCGGGTTCGACATGATGCGCTCGGCACCCGTCCACCAATGATCGCGACTTACCCGCGCGGGGTATGGGCCGTACGTGCTCGGCATCTCGGTGCACTCCACATGGCTGCTGAGGGCACGGCGACGAGGTCGCCAGCCCACCGATGAGCCCGAAGGCCGGCGTCGCCTACCGACTAATCTGCAGCAACACCTTGCCCATCGGGCCGGCGGCGAGGCGCTCGAAAGCTTGGGGAAGATGCTCGAAGGGGAAGACGCGATCGATCACGGGCCGCGCTCCGGCCTCGTCGAGGGTCTCGACGATGGCCTTCCAGGCCGCGTGATTCTGCTCGGGGGTGTAGTAGCCCAGTGCCATCGGAGCGATGCGGATGCGTCGGGAGAACAGGGTGCCGGTGTCGAATTCGGGGACTGGACCGCCCAGGTTGCCCACACAGCTGACCCGGCCCAACTCGCCGAGGGTACCGATGACCTCGGGCAGCAACTTCCCGCCGATGTTGTCGACGGCGAGGTTGACCGCACGCCCGTCGAGATAGTCGGTGACGCGTTCGCGCCACTGGGTGTCGTGCGGGTCGACGGCCAGAGATGCGCCGATTTCGGTGAGACGCAGTTGTTTTTCTTCACTACGGGACAGGGCGATGACGGTGTGACCCATCGCTGAGGCCAGCTGCACGGCGGCCACGCCGACCCCGCCGGAGGCGCCGGTGACCAGCACCACCGAGCCCGGCTGCAGCGGCTCCCACAGGGTCAATGCGTGGTAGGCCGACAGGTACACCAGGGTGGCGCCGGCGGCGTGTTCGTCAGACCAACCCTGGGGGATCTCGATGAGTGTGCGCGCCGACATCGCGACCCGTTGGGCGAAGGTGCCCCAGCGGAACACCCCGACGTCGCCGCGCAGGATGGCGCGGCGATCCCCGACGGCCACGCCGGCGACGTCGCGGCCGACCGCGATGACGGTGCCCAGCCCGTCGCGGCCCAGCACATGCGGCAGCGGCGGATGCACCGGATAGGGGTAGCGGCCCTCGGCCAGATACTGGTCGGCCGGATTGAGGGCGGAGTAGTCCAGTTCAAGGACCACTTCGTCGTCGGCGGGCACGGGATCGTCGGCGTCGTCCAGGTTCAGATGGTCTAGTCCTGCTTGGCCATCCCATAGCCATGCCTTCATTGCTCCTCCTTGATTGTCGGGTGCTCGCATGGGGTTGTCATGCGGGTTCGGGTTCGGGTTCGGGGGCTCTGCGCGGTTGCGGCCACGGTGAGCGAGGTGGCCGTTGCCGGATGAGGCGCGGCCACCAGAACAACGGGCCGAGCAGACGGGCGATCGACGGGGTGATCAGCGACCGCACGATGAGGGTGTCCAGCAGGAGGCCCAGGCCGACGGTGGAGCCGTAGGCGCCGACGGACACGAGGTCGCTGGAGAGCATGGCGGTCATGGTCACGGCGAAGACGATGCCCGCGGTGGTGACCACCCGTCCGGATTTTGCGACCGCCCGGATGAGGCCGGTGTTGAGGCCGTGGACGCTTTCCTTGAGGTATCGCGCGACCAGCAGCAGGTTGTAGTCCGAGCCGACGGCGACCAGCAGGATGAAGTCGAAGGTGATGTTCCACCACGACAACGGAATGCCGAGCAGATGCTGCCAGATGAGCACTGAGATGCCGAACGCGCCGGCGAAGGAGAACGCCACCGTGCCCACGATGACCAGGGAGGCGACGATCGCGCGGGTGATGAACAACATCACCAGGAAGATCAGCGCGAACGCGGCGACGGCGGTGATGAGCAAATCGATCTCGGAGGCGTCCTGGATGTCGCGATAGGTCGCCGCGGCACCTCCGAGGTAGATCTCCGACCCGGCCAGGGTGGTGCCCTTGAGCGCCTCACGTACCTCGGGCAGGTACTGCTCGGCGTGGGCGACGCCTTCGGTGGAGAGGGCCTCGCCATCGTGGTAGATGATGAACCGGGCGGCTTTTCCGTCGGGGGAGATGAAGTACTTCATGTCGATCTGGAAGTACGGGTTGGCGAAGGCATCCGGTGGGATGTAGAAGAATTCGTCGTTCTGGGATGCCTCGTAGGCGGTGCCGAAGTCCATCAACTGGTCGCTGAGCTGGTTGAGCTGGGCCAGTACCGGCTCCAGTGTGCTGTGCTCGGCTTGGAAGATCGTGTTGAACCGGTCGAGCAGGTCGGCGTTTTGGCGCAACACCTCGACCAACTGCGGGGAGACGGTCTGCTGGATCTGGGCGGCCTTGAGGCCTTCGTCGGTCGCATCGGCCAAACTGTCGAACTGGTCGGTCATGTCGAACAGTGACCGCAGTGACGCGCAGATGGGGATGTCGAAGCAATGCGGCTCCCAGTAGAAGTAGTTGCGTAGCGGGCGCCAGAAGTCGTCGAAGTTGGCGTAATTGTCCCGTAATCCCTCGGCGGCGGCCTTCAGGTCCGCGGCGCCCTTCTCACCGATGGTGGTGGCGTCGACTTGTTGCTCGGTGAGATGTTGCTGGCGACGGGTCAGCTCTGCCCACGAGCCGGTGATGGCCGAGATGTCGGTGAAGCGGTCGTTGAAGTCGTTGAGGAACGGCAGCACCTGTTTGATCTTCGTGCCGAGTGTGCCGATGGTGTAGGTGAACGACGAATGCTCTAGTGGCCGTCCCAACGGCCTTGTGATGCTTTGTATTCCGCCGATTCCTCGGGTGTGGAACACCGCGCGCGCGACCCGGTCGAGGGCGATGAGGTCGGTGCTGTTGCGCAGGTCGTGGTCGGCTTGGATCATCAGCATGTCGCTGTTGAGGTGACTGACCGGGAAGTGTCGGTCCGCGGCCTCGTATCCCTGGTTGGCTTCGACGTCGTCGGACAGGTAGATGCGGTCGTTGTAGTTGGGTTCGTAGGTGGGGATCATTACCGCGCCGATCATGCCGACGACACTGGCGGCGACCAGTATTCGGCCCGGCCAGCGCACGACCGACGTGCCAACCTTGCGCCAGATTCCGGGGCCGGCCTGATGCGGTTTGGGTTCGAACAATCCGAACCGGCTGCCGATGGTCAGCATTGCCGGCCCAAAGGTCAAGGCGATGGCTACTGCGGTGAGCATGGCTACCGCACAGGGGATTCCGCAGGTGTTGAAATAGTTCAGCCGGGCGAAGTGCATGCAGAAGGTGGCACCGGCGATCGCCAAACCCGAGCCGAGGATGACGTGCGAGACCCCGCTGACCGCGGAGTAGTAAGCCTGCTCGCGATCTTCGCCGTGCAGGCGTGCCTCTTGGTAGCGGCCGATCAGGAAGATGGCGTAATCGGTTCCTGCGCCGAGAATCAACGACACCAGGGTGTTGGCGGCGAAAACCGAGATGTCGATCAGGTGGTGGTGGACGAGGAACGCTGCGACCGCCCGCCCGCAGTACAGCTCGACGATCACCATGAACAACACCAGGAACGCGGTGACGATGGAGCGGTAGACCAACAGCAGCATCGCCGAGATCAAGATGATGGTGACGAAGGTGATGGTCTCCAAGCTGGTGTTGCCGACGTAGATCATGTCGGCCGACAGTGGCGCTGAGCCCGAGGTGTACACCCGCAGCCCTGGCGGAGGCTTCTCGTCCTTGATGATGTCGCGGACGGCCTTGATCGACTCGTCGTTGAGGGTGGAACCGATATCGCCGGCCACACGGACCAACGTGTACGACGCCATGCCATCGTTGCTTTGGACGCCCGCAGCCGTGGTTCCCTCACCCCACAGATCCATCACGTACTGGATCAAGTGGTCCGCGCGCAGCTTGGTGACCAGCTGGTCATAGTAGGCGTGATCGGCGTCGTCGAGTTTTCGGTTCTCGGCCTCGAAGACGATCATCACCATGCTGTTGCTGTCGGACTCCTGAAACGACGATCCGATCTTCTTCAGTGCCACGACCGACGGGGCGTCCGATGGAACCAGCGGGATGCGGTTGTCGTTGGTGACGGGTTCCAACTGCGGGGTGATCACATTGCTCACCACCAAGAACGCGAGCCAGAACAGGATCACAATGGGGGCGAACCGTCGCAGGAAGCGGGCGATCCGAGAGGGGTCGGGATGAGCGTCGACGGCGTGGGTCATGCGGAGAGCACCTGGCACCAGACGCCCGCATGCTCACCGCTGGAGGTGTGCTCGACACGCACGACGCCGTCGACGGTGATGCGGCAGCCCACCGAACCGCCGGCCACCTGCGCGGTGACGTCCGCGGTGGCGGTGGTCATGACCGTCGTCTCGGTGTGCGACCATGGCAAAGTGGTCAGATCGACCGCTACGGGCCTGGATTCGACGTTCCAGTAACTCACCCGGCCCCATCCACCGAAGTCGCCGAAGATCTCGTAAGTGATGGTCTTCGGATTGAACTGGTTGATCGACAAGTTGCCCGCGCCGCTTTGGGTGATGTCCTGGGAGGCGAAGACACCATGCAGGTTGCGGATGGCCGCGCCGGCGAGCAGGACGACGATCAACACGATCGCCGGAAACCAGAGCCTGCTCAGCAGCCGGCGTTTACGCGAGACGCCCATGCCGGCGACCCTCCCTCTTCTTCGTGCAACGCGTGGAAGCTGTTGGGAAACAGCGGCTGTGGCGCTCGGGGCGGGCCAGGCCCGCCGATGAGCCGAACATGCTTGCTGCACCAGTCGTCCCCCGGGGCTGCCCGGCGTTTTCGCGCAGCGCAGTTGGTGGCCGGTGACTTCGATTGAGCGCGAGGCGGCAAGTCGAATGTTTGCAAGCACCCATGGTTGGTCACCCCGTTGTGGCACAGTCGGATTGACGGCTCCGACGAGGAATGCGAACAAACACAGACGTGGACGCTACGTCGGACCGCTGGGCGCGCACTGTCACGATCTTTGGGCATCTGCTGCTTTGGCGGTGGAATGGTCATGACCATCACTTCTCGCCTCCACGGCACGGACGCCTGCTCCGACATGGCACTGCCAAAGATCCTGATAGCGTGGCGATTCGCGCATTGCCTACGCTCGGATCCGAGCATCCGCGGAGCAGCGCACGCTGGCATCGCGCGGGCGTTCAGTCAGGTGTCGCCGAGGTGGCGAGAGCCGTGAGCGACGTCGCCGATCATTGAAGGAGGGCTACGATGGGTCAACAGGAAAAGGCCGCCAAGTTCAAGAACCTGCACGTGCCGGGTAACCCGGTGCTGCTCTACAACGTCTGGGATGCCGGCAGCGCCAAGGCGGTCGCCGATGCGGGTGCGTCGGCCATCGCGACGAGTAGTTGGTCCGTGGCCGAGGCGCAGGGCTTCCACGACGGGCAGGGCCTGCCGCTGGATCTGGCGCTGACGATCATCACCGGCGTCGCGGGTGCGGTCGACCTGCCCGTGAACGCCGACTTCGAGGGCGGTTACACCGAGGACGACGGCGCCCTGGCCGGCAACGTCGCTCGGTTGTTGCAGACCGGCGTCGTCGGCATCAACTTCGAGGACCAAGTCGTCGGCGGCACCGACCTGTACGACACGGATCGTCAGGCAGCCCGGATCGCGGCCATCCGATCCGCCGCCGACCAACACGGTGTCGACCTGGTGATCAACGCGCGCACGGATCTGTTCCTTGGCAAGGGGAACAACCCTCCGGACGTCGTCGACGAGGCCGTCGATCGTGCGAAGGCCTACGCGCAGGCCGGCGCATCCAGCTTCTTCATCCCCGGACTGCAAGAGCACGATCTCATCGCCAAGATCGTCGACGGCCAGGAGCTGCCCGTCAACGTGATGATCTTCGACGGGTTGCCATTGACGCCGCGCCTGGCCGAGCTCGGCGTGGCACGTATCAGCTGGGGCAACGCGCCCTATGTGGACACGATGGCGGCATTGACCGGGGCTGCCGAGCCGATCCTCACCGAGCTGTAGGCACTGCGCTGCGCAGCGAATCCTTTAGACCGGGCTCACGCACCGAGGCGCTGCAGCGGCTGCGGCAATGGGGCCGGTCTCCCAACGCAGTGGTGCCCGGCGTCGCCGAGGGGTGCGGCCAGCAGTCATCGGTCCGGTGGTGCCCGGGGGGCCGGCGTGGTTGAGAGTGACGGCGGCCGGATCGCGTTGTGGCATCACGACTTTCCGGCAGGGCTGATCGCCGGTCAGGTCAGCACTCGCACTCTCGACGACGCGGTGCGGCAGGCCCACGCCCTGACTGAAGCCGGCTTGGCGGTGCACGTGCAATTCAGCGCCAGCGACGCCGAGGTGTTGGCGCTGCGGCGCATTGCGCACGCCGCGCGGCCCTGGTCCGTGGATGTGCACTTGACCGACGTGGCGCAAGTCGACGAAGTGGCGGAGCTGGCCAAGGAAGCGCTGGCAGTGCGGCCCCGACGAATCATGATCCCGTGGTCCGGGTTCACACCGCCGGTCGTCCGAATGGTCCGCGGGGCTGACGTCCGAGCGTGCGTCGCGGTCTGGGACGAGTGGGACGGGATGGGGTGGCCCGCGCACTGGGCAACCGACCCCGACGGAGTGCTGGTCATGCTCTCCGAACCGGGTGCGCCCGAGCGGTGCCGGATCCGTCACATCGCCGTCGTCAGCGCGACGACGCGCTCCCATCCGGCCATCCCCGTCATCGTTGCCGGGGGTATCACCGAATCCATCGCCCGGCTGTGTCGCTCGGCCGGGGCCCGGGAGATCGTGGTCGGAAGAGCGCTGCACGCCACGGCGAACGGCCACGCGCAGCGGTGAACACCAATCGAGAGGAGACGACGGTCATGGCGACCTTGGACATGAAGACGGCGTGCGAGAAATGCCATCGGCCCCTGCCCAACGGCTCAGCCGACGCGCGGATCTGCACCTTCGAGTGCACGTTCTGCGCGCCGTGCGTGGACGACGTGTTCGGCGGAGTGTGTCCCAACTGCGGTGGCGACCTCGTCCTGCGCCCCACGCGTCCGGCCCGACGGGAACAGCACACCGCCACCTCGCCGTGAGGCCGCGACGGTGCTGTCACCGATCACCGCGAACAGGCCACCGGACCACGGCGACAGGTCCGTTCGACGCACTGTCTGGCGGGGTCAGGCACGCAGTGGCGCCGCTCGACCAGTCAGCGTGTCGACCGCGAACCCACGGTGGGGACTACGAAGGGTTCTGCGACGGTGAATTCGCAAGAGCGCAAGCACATTTCGATGAGAGTGTCGCGCGCATCGGGCGTCAGGTAGGTCGGAGTCAGCACACCACCGCCTGGGCGAGGAACGCCAACCCCAGCAGGGCCACGGCCAACACCGCCTGATGACCCGACACGATCGTCAAGACGATGCCCACGGTAGCGACGCCGAACCCGAGCAGGCGCACCCGCCGGCATCTGGCCACGTCGCAACTGCGCATCACCACGGGCTGCATCTGCTTCTGCTCGGCCATGAGCATCTCCTTCTGCGTGCACCCACTGTATCGCCGATGGTGACTCCGGTCACATCGCGGAAGGGTGGCGCCCCGGCTGACGCTCGATAGCTGCCGCGGTGACGACGCGCATCCAGACGCGGTGCCCATAGCCAAAAAGGCTGCCAATCAACGGCATACGGCGCGGTGGCCGGGGCGCTGTGGGGCCGGTTCTCGCGCCAGCCACGGCACAGGTGGCCACATTCAGTCGAAGTCTGGCCGCATCGTATCGATGGCCGCATGCCGTGGCGCCGGATACCGACGGCAGGGGGATGCCGAAACAAGGAATGCGAAAGCCCGCACTGCCGCTGCTGTCGACCGAGAGCCTTCCTGCCGTGCCGCGGTCGCTGGAAATCTCTCCCCGCGGAGTCCGGGACGCGACCCCAACGCGCTGCGCTATCTGCTGCGCGGGTCCAGCTCGGGTGCGCGATCCCAGGTCAGGATCGAATCCACGGTGACCGATTCCACGACGTAGCGGGCGCGCATCGTCAACCGGCTGCCAGCCAGGAAGGGGCGTCGCAGCTGGACGGAACCCAGCCAGTTGGGCAGCAGCGACGCCTCGACGGCGTGGGTGAGCGTTGGTTGGTGTTCATCGATGCCGAAGGGGCCGGCGTAGGCGAGATAACCCTGCGCGGCTTCGGCGTATTCGTCTGTGGTGCCGCCCTGAATGTCGGGCCGGTCGTAGTCGGCTCGGCCGCGTCGCATCATGTGCACCGACATGTAGCCGTCCGTGGTGTACATCAAGAAGCCCGTGGCGTCGGGGCCGAGGGGATGGCGCAGTGCGCCACCGTCGTCGCTGGCGGTGTAGGACACCAACCGCCAAGTTCCGATCACGTCGTCGAGCCGCACCGTCGAATCGTCAGGCATCACGTGCCTCCTGTCAGTGAGAGTGCATCGGAGTGTCGCGGTGTCCCATCGCGGGGGTGGCGTCGCCAGTCCGAGAGCGGCGAGGCCTCACCCCGGCGGCTAGGGAGGGCACCGGGGTGAAACGTTGTCGCCGCGACGTCAACCGCCGAGGATGGCGGTGTAGCGGGACGGACCCGAGGTGAGCGTGGTCTTGATGACGTGACTGATGTCGTCAGCGAGTACCTCGGTTGCGCCGGCTTCGAGGCCATCGAGTGCCGCGGTCACGACCTGGCGAGGGTCGACCTTGTCGATCGGGAAGTTGTCGCCCATCGTGGTGGCGACCGCGCCCGAGTGCAGCGCCATGACCAGGGTGTTCTGATCGGCCAGCTCGAGACGCAACGCATCGGTGAGGTTCCATGCCGCTGACTTCGTGGCACTGTAGCCAGCCATACCGGGGAACGAAAACCACGACACCGCCGACAGCGCGTTGACGATGGCACCGCCTCCGTTGGCCTTCAGCACCGGCGCGAACGCCTCGGCGACGTGGACCAGCCCAAAGACGTTGGTTTCGAACTCGTCGTGAACCTTGTCCAGATCCGCCCCGAGAAGGGGTTGGCGGTGGGAGACGGCGGCGTTGTTCACCACGATGGTGACATCGGAAGCATGCGCGGCGGCGTCGGCGACCTGGCCCCTGTCGGTGATGTCGAGCGCGAGAGGGACGACGCCCTGCGAGGGCGAGATCGATTGGGGATCGCGCGCCGCGGCATAGATCTTGGCTGCGCCACGCTCGTGAAGTAGGCGCACCCATTCGGCGCCGATGCCGCGATTGGCACCGGTGACGAGCACAACCGAACCGTTGATGTCCATGTCGGAGCTTCCCTTCTTCGCCATGCGCGCTCATGGAAGCCGCACACTAGTGAGTTCACTCCGGATGCTAGGCGCGACTTGCCCTTTCGGACTGTCATGATCTTCAGCAAACGGCGCTAGGCAACCAAACGCGTAGCAGCTTCACAGCTGGAGGCTGCGGCGAGCGCATGTGATGCGGTCGGCGATCCGATCGAGTGGTGGAGCCACGCGCCAGTCGTGAGCCGCCGTCCGGCGAAGAATGTGACAGCACGCGAGAAGCGCTGAAACCTAGGCTGGTTCGCAGATTCTGTCAGCCATAGCGGGAGATACTTTGACCAGCGAGCACCCCACGATGCGGGCAATTCAGCAAACCCAATGGGGTGAAATGGACTCCCTGGACTTCGTCGACGTCGCACGACCGACGCCCACTGCCACCGAGGTCTTGGTGCGAGTGCACGCTGTCGGAGTCAATCCGATCGATTACCACACCGCCATGGGCCGCGGATACATGGACGCCGTGACACTGCCGCACATTCCAGGATGGGACATCGCCGGTGTGGTCGAAGAAGTCGGGTTCGGCACCAACCGGTTCACTCCTGGGGACGCCGTGTTCGGATTTCCCCTATTCCCGCGAGCCGCCGGCGGTTTCGCCGAATACGTCGTCGCTCCCTCGCGCCAACTCGCGCTCAAACCCGTTCATGCGTCCTTCGAGGAGGCAGCGGCGGTCGCGCTGGCCGGGTTGACCGCCTGGCAAATGCTCAACGACGTCGCCAAGATCGGCGGCGGTAGCAAGGTCCTCGTCAACGGTGCCGCGGGCGGAGTCGGTCACCTTGCCGTCCAAATCGCCGCGCACCTCGGCGCTCACGTCGTCGGCGTGGCGCGACAGCCGAAACACGAGTTCGTGACCGGACTGGGCGCACATCAGGTGATCGACTACACCTCCACGGTGGTCACCGACGTCGTCCAAGACGCCGACGTCGTGATCGAACTGGCCGGCGGGGACGCCACAATTCCGCTTCTGGGCGCCCTGCGCCCAGGCGGGTTACTCATCAGCGCCCGAAAGCTTCCCGACATCAGTGAAATACGTCGTGCCGCAGCTGATCTCAGCGTGCGCGCCGACTCCTTCGTCGCCGAGCCGGACTACGCCGGCCTGGAGCACCTCGCGACGCTGATGACGGATGGACACTTGACCGCAGAGGTCTCCGAGGTGCTTCCCTTCGACGACGGCATCGCGGCACTGCAGGCAATACCCGACGGGCACCGCACCGGTAAGACGGTGCTCAAGATCCGTTAGGACTCAGCGGACTTTCGCCCGGGTCCGGAATCTGGTCAGCCTCGCGACGGCGGTTGTGAATGGACGTCGCGTCGCCGAGGCGTCGCCACCCGCATGACAGGAGGTGTCAGTCCGACAGCCGTGGAGCAAGACTGTTGCCACGGAGGGCTATAGAACCTGTCATGATCGGACTGTCCAGCGGTTCATACGCTCGGCGGTCGATGCCAGGCGGCTCAAGTGATCCAGCGGGAGCGTGGCAACGCGTTAACGCGCAGGTGCGCAAAGATTCTGACAGCGAGTATGAACCACCAGTGGTTAGCGTCATGTCCCAAGCGGTCGGCGAGCGCGTGTCGGTGGACTTCGCCAGGGTCTCAAGGCTGGTCGCCGCAGGGGCGACCAACGGCGGAATCAAGGCTATTGCCGAATCGTAGGGAAAGGAAGCTGACCGTGGCCGACTCGAAACGATTGACCATCACCAAAGTGACGCCGGCGTATTGGTCCGTATTGATCGACAATCCGCCCATCAATCTGTATGACCCCGAGATGTTCGCCGAGATCAACATGCTGCTCGACGATCTCGAATCCGACGAAGATGTCAAGGTCGTAGTCCTCGAAAGTGCGAACCCAGAATTTTGGGTGGCCCACTACGACTTCGCCCGAGCGGATGTCATGCCCGACATGCCGGGCGCGGCGCCCTTCACCGAGTGGCCCCACATGGTGTCGCGGTTCTCCCAAGCCCGTGTATTGAGCGTGGCCAAGCTCCGCGGCCGGCTGCGCGGGCAGGGATCGGAGCTGGCACTGGCGTGCGACATCCGGTTCGCCTCCAAGGAGAAGGCTGTTCTGGCCCAACCAGAAGTAGGTGTCGGGGTCGTGCCCGGTGGAGGGGGCACTGAGTGGCTCAGCGCTCTGGTTGGCCGCTCGCGGACGTTGGAGATCGTCTGTGGTGGCGAAGATTTCGATGCCGACACCGCAGAACGCTACGGCTGGGTGAACCGATCCATCCCTGATGTCGACCTCGACGAGTTCGTCGACCGATTCGCCCGCCGAGTGGCAAGCTTCCTCAAACAACCCCTCGAATTGGCCAAGAAGTTGGTCAACCTCCAGGCCATCTACCCGAGCGAGGCGCAGCTTTGGAACGGCAATCACGCGTTCCTGGGCACCAGTGCGTGGCCGGCCAGTCAAGCCAGACTCGAGCGGCTCGTCGAATTAGGTTTCATGCAGCACGGCGACATGGAACTCAACATGGGTGCGAGGCTCGGCCTCGAAGCCGACTTCGAAGACCTTCCTTCGGACTGAGCACCGCCCGCGGCGCACCCTCTGGCGATCTATTCGACGGGGAGTGGTGGTACCCATCTGCGTTTTGGCGCGGACCGTCGTCGGCCGAAAGTTGCTCGCGCGGAACGCCGCCACGACGGTCTAGCTCGTCGACGAAGGCCGAGCCCCGCCACTGTTACGTCACATAACAGACTGAGCTATATCCGCTGGATGCGAAGATCGCGCGCAACAGCGGAAACATCAATAGCCCTAGCTGAGAGGCTGTTTCTGCAGGAATCCAAGGGGTTCGAATCCCCTTAGCTCCTCCTCTTTGAGCAGGCTTTGCTCCACTTTCTTGGCTTGACTCGGTCGACGGATGGATCAGCACCCACCGGGTGATGCGGCCCCCTAGCGAACCAGATGGTCGCGCCGGCCATGACGACCAGCAGGGTGGGATGGGTGGCGACGACGAGGACCCGGTCCAGCCTAGACATTTCCCCGACCGCGGCTCCCATCGCCGCGGCGTGGCTCGGGTAATCCGTTTGCAGCTCTTGGGCTTCGCGGAACACCCAGGCGGTGAACCACATGAACACCACCAGATAGGTAGCGCCGACGCCGACCGCCCAGGCGACGCGCACGCGACCTCGGGTGCGGGCGGTCCGATCCAGCGCCCACGCCAGCAGCGGCACGGACCACACCCAGTGGTGACCCCACGCCAGTGGAGGGACGGCGCAGGAGAGCAGACCGGCAATGGTGACGGCCAGTAGACGTTCACCCCCGCGTTCGGCACGTCGGGCGGCGATCAGGGCGAGCACGCTGAGGAGCACGACACCCGCCAGCCACCATGCGATGGGCATATGACCGGGCGACGCCACCGTGGCGACGATTCCCCCGACGGAGTAGTTGCCGACGTGGGTCAGCGGTCCGATGCGATCGGTCTGAAAGGCGGCGTGCAGCCAATAGGCGGTCGAATCGCTCGGGAGAATCAGCCAGCCGAGCGCCGCGGTGAGCGCGGCGGTGCCGACCGCGGTGGCCGTTGCCCGCCACTGCCGGGTCACCAAGAGGTAGGGGATGAACATGACCGCCGTCAGCTTGACCCCAGCTGCGACGCCGACTGACCACCCCCGGAACCGAGAGTCGTTGGCACGGGTCAGATCCCATGTGACGATCGCCATTAAAATCAGGTTGACCTGACCCTGCCACAGGGTTCCCCGAACCGCCTGGACGTCGAGCGCCACGAGCGCAAGCGCGACACTGAGTATGAGCAGGTGCGGCTCGGGCCGCCAGCGCAGGGTGGTGGCGCACCGCCAGATCGTCGCGACGAGTGCGGTGAACGACACAACCAGCCACAGTGCCTTCGCGACCGCCGCGTTCAGCAGCGCCAATGGCAGGAAGGACAAGGCCGCGAACGGCGGGTAGGTGAACCAGCCGCCGGGCGGCAGCTTCGCGGCGTAGAGCGGTTGGCCGTGCAGCACCTGCAACGCTCCGTGGCGATAGACCTCGAGATCCCCGCCATTGGTGAACAGGCCCATCCGGGGGCCGGCGAGGAACGGCACCAGGGCCTGGTGGACTCCCACGGCGACTACCGCCGCCAGGCCGGCCACGGCGACGGCCATCCACGACACCGTGCGGCGGTCATCGGGGTGGTTGATCAAGCCCGTCCTCCGTTGGGCGCTATAGGTGGTCGTGCAGGCTCTCATTAGACACTGACGCCGGTTGGCCGTAGGTGGACACCATGCGTTGCCGTTGACCTTGCCCGGTGTGGGGTTCACCGATGATTAGAGCGCTCACTGTCTCGACGCCGCCGTTGAGTTCGTCTCGATGCGATCAGCGGGTCGGCGCCGTGCTTGGGGATCGCGGTCTCCGGATGCTGTCGGAGGACGCCGACGTCACCGCCACGGTGGACATCTTCGTCAAGTAGTCCGGTCTCGCCGCCGAGGCCGCCTCCGACGTCGGCTTCGCAACGCCGCTGTTGGCCGTGGTGCACGGCGCGTTCCCGAAGGCCTCGGACATGGGCCTTTGCCATCACGACGATTCCAGGGTTTCGCCGTGCTGACCCGACGTTCCAGTTCTGCCGTGTGTACCGGAAGCTCGGCGTTCGCTCACGAAGTCAGTTGGCTACGCGGTTTGCCTGCCGACCCGCGTAGCCACAGTGCCTAGGTCCACTTTCGTGGCCTTCGCGTCCAGTTGCGTGGTGTCGGCTCGGGCCGTCGACGCAGAGACTGGAACCAGTCCAAACCGAACCGAGGAGGCCTGGATGTCCAAGCACATTCTGGACGCCGAGCTGATGTTGCGTCGCGCGTCGCTCCGCGTGACGGCCCAGCGCCGCGCAGTCCTCCACGCCTTGGCGCTTCACCCTCACGCGGACGTCAGGTCGTTGAAGGCGTTGGTACACGGCGAGATTGGCTCGGTCTCGAAGCAAGCCCTCTACGACGTCGTGGGCGCACTGGTCGGTGCCGGGCTGGTTCGCAGGGTGGGGATGCCCGGGTCGGCGTCGCTGTTCGAGCTCGAGAACGGCGACCACCACCACACGGTGTGCCGCGTGTGCGGCGAGCTGGACGACGTCGAGGGTGTCATCACCGAACTGCCACGCCTGACGTCGACGAACGCGAAGGGTTTCGTCGTCGACGAGACCGTCGTGACCTTCCGGGGCACATGCAGATCGTGCCGGGAAACAACCGTCGACGGCGCCCAGTCGCCGTCACCAACGAAGGAGAACATCTGATGGCGTTCGAGGAGAACACCGATCCGTTGACCACCGCGGCGGGCGCACCGGTGGTGGACAACCAGAACAGCATGAGCGCCGGGCCCAGGGGCCCGCTCCTGCTGCAGGACCTGTGGTTGATCGAGAAGCTCGCCCACTTCAGCCGGGAAGTCATCCCGGAGCGGCGCATGCACGCCAAGGGTGCAGGTGCCTTTGGCACCTTTCGGGTCACCCACGACATCTCGGCCTACACGAAGGCCGCGATCTTCGCCAAAGTCGGGAACACGTGCGAGATGTTCGCCCGGTACTCGACGGTCGCCGGCGAGCGAGGTGCCGCCGACGCCGAGCGCGACATCCGCGGGTTCGCGTTGCGGTTCTACACCTCGGAAGGCAATTGGGACGTCGTGGGCAACAACACCCCGGTGTTCTTTCACCGTGACCCGCTGAAGTTCCCCGACCTCAACCGGGCGGTCAAACGCGATCCACGCACCAATCTTCGTGACCCGGAGAACAACTGGGGATTCTGGACGGGCCTGCCCGAATCTCTGCACCAGGTCACCTACGTGATGGGTGACCGGGGGATCCCGGCGTCGTATCGGCACATGCACGGGTTCGGTTCCCACACCTTCAGCCTGATCAACGCTGCCGGCGAGCGACATTGGGTGAAGTTTCACTTCCGCACCCAGCAGGGCATCGAGAACCTCACCGACCAGCAAGCGCAGGCGCTCATCGGGGAGGACCGCGAATCCCATGGTCGGGACCTGTTCGAGGCGATCGAACGCGGGGAGTTTCCGCGCTGGAAGCTGTTCATTCAGGTGATGCCCGAGGACGACGCGCTGAGCTACCGTTTCCACCCGTTCGACCTGACCAAGGTGTGGAGCCAACGGGACTACCCACTCATCGAGGTGGGGGAGTACGAGCTAAATCGCAACCCCGACAACTACTTCGCCGACGTCGAGCAAGCCGCGTTCACCCCGGCGAACCTGGTCCCGGGCATCTCCTACAGCCCGGACAAGATGTTGCAGGGCCGGTTGTTCTCCTACGGCGACGCCGCTCGGTACCGGGTGGGGGTGAACCACCACCAGATCCCGGTGAACTACCCGCGGGCCGCTCACCTGGTCAACACCTACCATCGCGACGGAGCGATGCGGGTGGACGGCAATCAGGGCGGAGTACCGGGGATGGAGCCCAACACCTACGGGCGGTGGGCCGACCAGCCGGGGTACGCCGAACCGCCGCAGGCCATCGGAAGCACCGCGGACCACTTCGACTTCCGCGAGGACGACGACAACTACTTCGAGCAACCCGGGGACCTGTTCCGGCTCATGGACGGCGAGGCGCAGCAGCGGCTCTTCGACAACACCGCCCGCTCGATCAAGGGCGCGCGGTCGGTCACCGTGAACCTGCACATCGCCAACTGCACCCGCGCTGATCCCGCGTACGGCGAAGGCGTCCGCAAGGCCTGCGAAGCCATCGGAGCCCTGTGAGCGACGTGCCGGATCCGGACAGCTGCGCATGACGGCGGTGGGTCCGGACCGGCACGTCGTCCTTAGCCGGTCACCTCGGCAGGGGGCCAGTCGCGCGCGCCGGCGCTTTCGCGCATCTGACCGAGAACACGATTCACGACTTGGGCGGCGAGCCACAGTGCCACCTCGTCGTCGTGCGACACCTCGGGTAGTAACGCTGCGATGCGCTGTCGGCGTATCTGGGCCCTGTTGTCCCAGTTTTGCCTTCCCGCTTCGCCCAGCACGACCAACGACGCGCGACCGTCATCGGGGTCGCTCCGCTTCTCCAACAGTCCTTGGCGCTCGAGGCGTTGCACGAGCTGCGTCATACCCGACTGGCTGGCCCCCTCCGCCTCGGCGAGGGCGGTCAACCGCATGGGGCCTTCGCGGTACAGCCGGTTGACCACGAGAGCGGCGCTCGCACTGAGTTCTCCGCGCTCGATCAGGTATCGCCACATCAGGTCGGTGCTGAGCTCGATCATCTCGGCGACGGATTCGACGCTGCAGCCGACGGGTTGTTCCATGACCATTTTTATATCAGCCAAGTAATGATTTGGGAATAAACAGCGACGCCGTGCCGTTTGGCGCCGCTTCCGGCTGGGACGGCGTCAATCAGCATCCGACAACTCATTTCGTGGCCCGGCGCTACGTACTGAACCTTGAGATCCGCTGTGAAATGGCCGGAAATCGGCTTAGCGGTTGAAAAGTCAATCGTGTGTGGGATATAAAAATCTGGCAAACGGTTCGGATCGACGATCGCGTCGAGTGCCCCGGTACCAGGCCGTGGCAGCGAATCCGAGGAGTCAGTCAATGAGTCAACGACCCACGGTCAGGACGGTACTGGCAAGGACGTGGCTGCCCGTGGTCGTCGTCGTGGCGCTCACCGTGGGAGGGCTGGGTATGTACAAGGCCCATCAGGCCTCGGCACCTGGCCCGGTGCTGGCCGTCAATCCTCCTCAAGCGCCTGAGGAATTCACGCCCAAGCGGATGACCTACGAGTTGTCCGGCGATGTCGGCAGCGGCGGCATGCTGTCCTATATCGACATCGACGGTTACCCGCACACCGTGAATCTCACCGAGCTCCCGTGGTCCCACGTGGAGACCACCAACCTCAGCGTGGTGTCGGGAAGCGTCTCGGCCCAAGTTCACGGCGGACAGGTCGGGTGCCGAATCTTGGTCGACGATGTCGTCCGCGACGAGGAGACCGCCACCCGGCAGGACGCGGACGTCACCTGCCGGGTCAAGTCCGCGTGAGCGCGCATCAGGCCAAGCGGCCGTTCATCCCCAGAATGGTTCGCCTGCTGGCGATTCCGATCGTCATCTTCTGGGCGCTGTTCGCGATCACGACGAACACCTTCGTGCCCAAGGTCGAGGACGTCGCCACCGAACTCGCCGGTCCCGAGGTGCCCACCTACGCGCCGTCGCAGGCCGCGCTGCTGCACATCGGTGACAAGTTCAAGGAATCGAACTCCACCAGCCTGACGATGATCGTGCTGGAAGCCGACCACCCGCTCGGCGAACCCGAACACGAGTATTACGACGACCTGGTCGTGCGGTTGAACGACGACAAGGCACACGTGCAGTACGCAATGGACCTTTGGGGCAGCCCGGTGACGGCCGCCGGTGCACAGAGCCTCGACGGCAAGTCGACGTATCTGTTGTTGAGACTGGCGGGCAACGTCGGCCAAATCAAGGCCAACGAGTCGGTGGAGTCGGTGCGCGACATCATCGCGAAAGACCCTCCGCCGCAGGGCCTCAAGGTCTTCGTCAGCGGGTCGGCGCCGATGGCCTCGGACACCCTGTCCATCGCCAACGACAGTCTCAACAACATCACCATCGTCACCATCGTCTTGATCCTGGTGATGCTGCTCTTGGTGTACCGCTCATTGACCAACGTCGCGGTACCCATGTACAGCGTGCTGTTCGAGATCCTCATCGCCAAGGGGCTCATCTCGACCCTCGGGCATTACGGGTTCATCCCCATGTCGTCGTTCGCGGTGAACATCGTGGTGTCGTTGACCCTCGGTGCCGGCACCGATTACGGCATCTTCCTGATGGGTCGCTATCACGAGGCACGACGTTTGGGGGAGAGCCGAGAAGAGGCTTACTACACCGCGTACCGCGCGGTGTCTCCGATCATCATCGGCTCCGGGTTGACCATCGCCGGGTCGTGCTTCTGCCTGACGTTCGCACGACTGGACTACTTCCACACCATGGGCCCTGCGGTCGCGATCAGCATGCTGTTCACCATCGCGGCGGCGCTGACCTTGGCTCCGGCCCTGCTGACCCTGGGCTCCCTGTTTGGGTTGTTCGATCCGAAGACCGCGCACCGCGGTCAGCTGTACCGACGAATCGGCGCGAGCGTCGTGCGTTGGCCCGTGCCGATCCTCGTCTCCAGCATGGCGGTGGTCGTGATCGGGGCGATCTTCGTGCCGACCTACAGCGTGAGCTACGACGACCGGGCCTACCAGCCCTCGAGCGGCGCGGCCAACCAAGGTTTTGCCGCCGCGGATCGCCACTTCTCGCCCAGCAAGCTGTTGACCGAGATGTTGATGGTCGAATCCGACCACGACATGCGCAATTCCGCGGACTTCATCTCCCTGGACCGGGTCGCCAAGGAATTGGTGCGCCTACCCGGAGTGGCCATGGTGCAGAGCGTCACCCGACCGTTGGGCCGACCACTCGACCACGCCAACGTGCCGTACCTGTTCACCGTTCAAGGTGGCGCAGCCGGTCAACAGCTGCCGTTCAACGAACATGCCAACGACAACACCGATCAGCAGGCCGACGTTCAGGCGCAAACCGTGGCGACCCTGGGCAAGACGATCGACCTCACCCAGCAGCTGGCCGACGACCTGCACGCCACCACGCTCACCGCGGAGAACCTGGCGTCGGTCACCGACGAGGTCAACGAGGACATCTCCAATCTCGACGACACCTTCCGACCGCTCAAGGCTTACTTCTACTTCGAGCCGCATTGCTACGACATCCCGGTGTGCTTTGCGATGCGCTCGTTGTTCGACTCCCTCGACGGCATCGACGCGCTCGACGAGCAGATCCACAACACCGTCACCGACCTGCAGGCCGTCGACGCGCTGATGCCGCAGATGGTGGCACAGCTGAAGGTCACGCGCGACGAAACCCAAGCGCTGCAAACCATCATCGTGAACAACTACGGTCCGGCGCACCTGCAGTCCACGCAGACCGACCAGACTTACTTCGACCAGGTCAACGTCGGCAACGACTTCGACAGATCTCGCAGTGACGACTACTTCTACATGCCCAGAGAGGGCTTCGACAACGACGACGTCAAGACCGACCTGCGGTTGAACATGTCCCCAGACGGGAAGGCCGCGCGCTTCGTGGTCACCCACGAGGGCGACGCCCTGGCACCCGAGGGCATCGACCACGTCAACCAATTCCCCGACGCGATAAAGGCCGCGCTGAAGGAAACCTCGCTGGCAGGCGCGAAGATCTACATCGGCGGCTCGGCGTCGCAGAACAAGGACATCAAGCAGTACGCCGAATCGGATCTGACGATCGTGGCGATCGCCGCGTTCGTGTTGATCTTCCTGATCATGTTGGTCCTGACCCGCAGTCTGATGGCCGCCCTCGTCATCCCCAGTACCGTGGCCTTCTCGTTCGCGGGCGCGTTCGGGTTGTCAATCCTGTTGTGGCAGCATCTCATTGGACTGCATCTGCACTGGCTGGTCTTGCCGATCACGTTCGTCATCCTGGTGGCGGTGGGTTCGGACTACAACCTTCTGCTCATCGCCCGGGTCAAGGAGGAAATCGGGGTCGGCGTTCAGACCACCGGGCTGCACACGGGGCTGATTCGCGCGCTCGGGAGCACCGGCGGCGTCGTCACCTCGGCGGGCCTGGTGTTCGCCTTCACCATGCTGGCGATGCTGGCCAGCGATCTGAAGACCATTGCCCAGGTCGGCTCCACGGTCTGCATCGGTCTGCTCCTGGACACCTTGATCGTGCGGACGTTCTTCGTCCCGGCGCTCATCCGGCTTCTCGGACCGTGGTTCTGGTGGCCCACCTTGGTGCGGTTGCGCCCCCGCCGACTCAGCGAACCCAGCGACTTCCGTGGAGTGACACGATGAGCATCGACACCAGTACGCACACCACCGGCCTCGGGTTGTGGGGCCTGTTGATGTTCGTCGCGCTTGGCGTCGAAGTCATCTTGGCTAGCCTCGCGTTCGTCTACGTCCGACGACTGTTGGCGCTTCGGGCTCTGCCTGGCGCCGACGAACTCAACAGCTACCAAAAGGCGCTTCGCAAGCTGCGCAAGGGCGAGCCCATGACCGACGACGAAGTCAATCTCGCGAGGCGAATCATCGACATTCGCCGGTCTCCCATGGCATACACCGTCCCTGCCGCGTTCATGACCCTCGGAATCTTCTACGTCCTCGGTAGCTTGGAGTACCTGCACGGCCATCAGGCTTCCGAGCGGACCTTCCTCGGGTTCATCCCCATGTTCACCGCGACCAATCTCATCATTCAGATGCGCAAGACCGCACGTCTGAAGAAGCGGTTGCCCAAACAGGCTGCGCCGGAGCCCGTGTCGACCGGGCCGCGCCAATAGCCGACGGTGACGAATCGAAGTGCGGTTCACGTCGACGGCACCACCAGCGAGACCGTCGAGTGTCGTCCGAATTCGCCGTGACGCGGGAGCCCCGCGCTCGCCGTGGTTGCGGCGATCGAGGGCCGCGCCTCGCGGCGTGATCGTTGATTCGATGAATGTGAGTGTGCTGCATGAGTTGTGGCACGCTCGTGACACCGAGAGTGTAGCTATCTCAGCGGCTCGGCATGTATGTGGCTGTGAGGCGGATCTGTGTCGCCGACGAGGCTCGCCGTAGACGTTTGTCGAGATGATGGATGGCTCGAAATGGAAGCAGCCGGAGTATCACTACGAGTACCGGTACGCCTTTTGTCCGGGTGGGACTGTTACCAGCGACGGTCTGGTGCCAGTCGACGGGATGAGCCGAGTCGTCAGGGTTCGGACGGCGCGCGGGTAAGGCTTGGGCGGAGGTGCAATACGAGAAAGGTCGCAGTGAATGCCAATCGACCGCCCACCGGAATGAAGGTAGCAAACGCGGCGAAGCCGAAGATCGCCGCCATGATCCATGCGCGAATGAAGTAGGCGCGTTGTGTCCGACGCACTTCCCGAGTACCTGCTCGCTGTCCAAGGGTCTCGCGCATGAGAACGATATACGTCAGTTCCACCAGCAGGAAGACGGTCGCGTAGACAGTCAGCGGAAACGGCGCTACCCGGCTTGAGGCCAGCCACGACGTGGTGACGGGGATCAGCGAGATCGCAAAGAGATTCGCGAAGTTCGACACGATCAAGACGTTGGTCATCTTCGTCGCGTAGGCGAATACGTGATGGTGATTCAGCCAGACCACCGCGATGAAGAGGTAACTGACGGTGTAACTAGTGGCTTCGGGCCAGAGTTCTAGAAGTGCGTGTACGTCGTGACGGTCGGGTGCCCGCAGGTCCAGCACCATGATGGTGATGACTACTGCGAAGATTCCGTCAGACAGGAAGATGAACCGTTCAAGAGTAGACCCTTGGTCACTCATTCGAGCGTCATCCTCCTTCTTTGCGAGGGGCATGGTTCACCAATCCTGTCAGCCCCGGGCACGGTGCAGCATGTCGTTGCGTTCACGTGGGTCGCGGGCAGCCGATCGTCGCTCGCTTGGCCTGTCCGACACCGAGGGTTGCTGCAGCGGACGCTCCGAAATCGTTCAATGTCCGGGGATTCCGCGCTGATGGGCTGGGTGGAGGACCGGGATCATCGGTGCGGAAGTTTCAGTCAGTCCAGGGACCGACGCCGCCCACCTTGTCGATGCGAATGACGGTGAGATAGCCCGCGGGTGCGTCCTCCGGCGGCCATTCCGCGTCGGGTCCAATCAGGGTTTTGGCGAGCGGTCGGATGAACTCGGGCGCGCCACCTTCCACGATGCGGGCCGTGCCCTTGGCGACCAAGTATGGTTCCATGGGGCCGCTCTTGTCGTGCGAAGGAATCGACACCACCACACGGGGATCGCGGCGAATGTTGCGGACCTTCTGATGTTCGGCGAGGTGTCCGGAGACCAACTCGTCGTCTCCATCGGCATTGGTGCGCAATGCCATCCAGGTCATCGAAGCCTGCGGGGTGCCGTCCGGATTGAGGGTAACGAGGATCGCGTCATCGACGCCATCACCGATCAAATCGCGAGCCGCTGAATTCAGTTTCATCGGCGAAGTTCCTCTCATCGAAAGACTGCCGCCCGGCTGCCCGGACGCCGACCGTCCGAACCATACACCCAACTCTGACATATGCAATAAGCATTTTACCTATGTTGACACCTCTCTGGATCGAGCTAAGCTTCACGGCATGACGAATGCGCTCAGCGCCAATCATGGCGACACCGTCCGCATCTGGTTCATTACTGGCGCTTCCTCGGGGATCGGACTGGAATTGGCGCGCGCCGCCGCGCGTCGCGGTGACCTCGTCGCCGCCCTCGCGCGCAACAGGAACAAGATGCAACCCCTGCTCGACGAGTTCGGAGACCGCGTCCTCACCCTCGAGGGCAACGTCGTCGACCCGGCGAGTATGCAGGCTGCCGTCGAGGCGACCGTGGCGACCTTCGGTCGCATCGACGTGGTCGCCAACAACGCAGGCTTCGGCGTCTTCGGTGCCGTCGAGGAAGCAACGGACGAACAAGCGCGAATAGTGTTCGACACCAACGTATTCGGTGTACTCAACGTGCTGCGCGCGGTTCTACCGGTGCTCCGCACGCAGGGCAGCGGGCACATCGTCCAAGGCTCGTCCTACTATGGCCAGACCGCCCATCCTGGCGTGGGTCTGCTCGCGGCCACCAAGTACGCGGTAGAAGGGCTCTCCGATGCCCTCGTCGGGGAACTAGCACCGTTGGGCATCGGCGTGACGCTCGTCGAACCGGGCCCCACCGCAACGGCATTCCTCGACAACCTCGAACTGACCACCACCAACGACGACTACCAGATCGTGCGCGACGTGCAGCAGTCGATCGGCGAGCTTCCCCCCTCGGCCTTCAACGACCCCGCCCGCGTGGCAGCGGCCATCCTGACCGCCGTCGACGCCGATCACCCGCCGCTGCGGTTGGCCACTGGCACCCACGCGGTGACCGAGATCCGAACGGCAATCAGCGCGCGGTTGGCGGAACTCGACGCATGGGAGGACACCAGCGTGGAGGTGGACTCCGCCGGGGCCGCGTAGGCCAATCACCATCCCGACGGAGGAGGTAGTCGATGGACCCAGACGACGCGATAGAGGTCGCCAAGGCACTGTTTCGGGTGCGCAAGACCCTAGACTCAGGTCTCGCCGAGCGAATCATCGCCGTCGACGATGGCAATCGCACGATGGGCGCGCGAAGGTGATCGGCTGGGAGCTCACCGGACGGGCAGCGGGCGCGGAGCAGGAGGTATCTGAGGTGGCCGCTGCGGTAACGGCGGTCTGGCACCGGCCCGCGAACACGATGCCGCGTCTCTGATGACCACGCCACCCTCGGATCGTGTCGCGCTCGCCACCTGGCCCACGCCGATGGAACCCGCGGCCCGGTTGGCTGTCGCCATCGGGCTGCGTCCCGGGGGTTTGTGGGTCAAGCGCGACGATTTGACCGGACTTGCCGCCGGCGGCAACAAGATTCGCAAGCTGGAGTGGACCCTGGCCGCAGCGCTGGCGCAGGGCGCCGACACCGTTGTCACCACCGGCGCGCCACAGTCCAACCATGCCCGCCTGACCGCGGCCGCCGCAACACGGCACGGCCTGCACGCGGCGTTGGTGTTCCCCGGCGACCCACCGACCGGGTTGCAGGGCAACCTGCTCCTCGACGGCATCCTCGGCGCCACAATCATCTGGACCGGTAACAGATCTCACGACCAAACCGCACTCCGGGCCGCCGCCGAACGCACCGCAGAAGGACTACGTCAGCAGGGTCGGTACCCGGTGATCATTCCCTTCGGCGGATCTAGTGCCGTTGGCGCCCACGGCTATCGGCTCGCCGGACACGAGATCCTGGGGCAACGTCCGGACTGCGACCACGTCGTCTGCGCAGTCGGCTCGGGCGGCACCATGGCCGGGCTGGTCGCGGCCCTCGGCCCCGAGCGCGTCCTGGGAGTGCACACTGGCGCCGTCGACGATGCCCGCGCGCACGTAGCTGCGCTCCTCGCCGACATGGGCGAGACCACCGCAGCTGATGATCTGCGCATCCGCACCGATCAGGTCGGATCGGGATACGAGAGTCTGACACCTCAGGCCCAGGACGCGTTGCGCCTGGCCGCGCGCACCGAGGGTGTGATGTTGGACCCGACGTACACCGCGAGAGCCTTGGCAGGATTAATCGCCGAGATCGACGACGACCTCATCGGTCCCGCGGACGAGGTGGTCTTCCTCGCCAGCGGCGGCCTTCCAGGGCTCTTCGGGCATCCCGACGCGCCGACGTTGACTGGTTAGGGTAGGCGCGATGGCTACACGCAACGCGTTCTCGAGTTCACTGCGTCTTGGACTGCAGTCGGCACCGGAAGGGCTCTGCATCGTCCAAGACGTGATCAACACCGCAGCGATAGACGCCTTCGGCATCCCAGACCTGCTGGCTGACGCCGACGTGGCCAATCGGTGGGTGGCCGAGGCGCTCGACCTGTGGACTCAGCGCACCGGTCAACCCCCGTGTGACCTGACCCTGGGCCATCGCGACCTGATCCCGCTGCGCCGACTACGCACCGACCTGCGCCACTGGTTGCTCACCGGCGAGCTGTTCACGTTGAGCGTCCCCGCCAAGGACGTGACCGTCGGTATGGACGCCGGCCAGCCGATGTACCGGCCGCGCGGGGACGGGACTGCGGGCCTCACGGCTCTCATCGGGATGGAGCTGCTGCTGGCGACGCGGTCGGGAACAGCCGACCGGTTGCGAGTGTGCATGAACGACGAGTGCAGCGCGGCGTTCTACGACCAGTCCAAGAATGGCAGCCGCGTGTGGCACGACGTGAAGGCCTGCGGCAACGTCGCCAATCTGCGCGCCTCGCGGGCGCGACGGCGAAGTGCCGCGCCCGGAACGGGTTCCGCGGGCTAGCGATGAAGGCGCTCCGTGAGCAACCGCTGGACGAGTGGAACCCGAGCCGGACGCAGCATCGGACGTCGGAGGCGGCAATGCCGGCGTCGACGAACAGATCGCTCGTAGGTTGCACATGTCGTTATGCAGATGCTCGGTTCCGCAATGTGTTCGAGCCAGTACGACATGTCGTCGGCAAGGGTGGGGTGGTGGCCGCGACGGGTACGCCGCGGCGTCACCGGCGGCTGGCGCGCACCTCGGTGCGCGTCGGCACGACGCCATGCGGCGCAGCAGCTTTGCTTGCTCGTCGAAGGCATCGACACGGGCCGAGCGTCCAGTCAGAGAGTTCGACTTGGCCCTGACACCGGGTGAGCAGCTGACTCTTGGTCAGCGGGTCCGAGGCGCGAAACCCTGATGGTTGGTTGGCGTTGTCGTGGCCACAGCTCTGACGACGACGCTGACGACGGTTGCGTCACGTCAGCCGGTCGAATCCAGGGCGGCCCTCACGATGCTGTCGGTGTCGATGCCGTGGAATTCGTACACGTCGTCGAGCGACCCGACTTGGCCAAATCGACTGACGCCCAATGACTTGACCGGGACGTTGTTCACGGTGGCCAGGAAGGTCAGTGTGTGGGGATGTCCGTCCAGGATGGTGACCATGGGTGCCACTCGATCGGCGGCGAACATCTGGTCGAGGATCCACGACTGCCCGTCGCCGAGTCCGTTGCGGGCCTGCAGTGCCGCGTACAGCCGGCCCGGGCTGGTGACGCACACGACATCGGCGGGAACCCCAATCTGGTCCAAGCGCTCAGCGGCGGTGAGGGTTTCGGTGACCAGCGCTCCCATCGTCACCAGGGTGACGGACGGCTTGCCGGTGCGGCGCAGGACGTATCCGCCGGCAACCACGTGGCGCCGTCGGCGATCGCGTGCGGCAGCGTCGACTGGGATGGCAGCGAGGTCCTGCTGAACGGGCCGAGTCGAGAGGCGAATGTACGACGACGTACCGTCGGCGCGCCCCAACCGGGACAGGCAGTCCATGAGTATCCACTCGACTTCGACCGCGAACGCCGGTTCGAAGCCGACGCAGCCGGGCTGCTCGAGACCGATCGAGGGGGTCTTGATGGATTGGTGTGCGCCGCCCTCGGCGGCCAGGGTGACTCCGGAGGGGGTACCGACGAGGATGGATTGGCCTCCGGCGTAGATGCCGTACGACCACGGTTCCAGCGCTCGCTCCACGAAGGGGTCGTAGAGGACCCCGATCGGGAAGAGGGGCTGGCCCCAACGGCTCCAGGTGGCACCAAGTTCTGAGATCAGTCCGACGAGGTTCGTCTCGGCAATGCCGAGTTCCATGTGCTGGCCGGTGGGTTTCTCCCGCCAGTGCATGATCGTTTCCCGGTCGTCGTCGAACCAGTTGCGGCGTTCGTCGGTCGACCAGACACCAACCTTGTTCAGCCATCCCGCGAGGTTGGTGGAGGAGCTGACGTCGGGGCTGACGGTAACGATGCGTTTGGCGACCTCGGGTGCGTCGCGGGACAGGTCCAGCAGGGCGCGGCCGAGGGCGGATTGAGTGGTTGACACCCCAGGCGGGGTGCGGCCCAAGTCGGTGGGCACGGGCGGCGGAGCATTCATCGTCACGGGATCGCGGTGCAGCCGGGCGGCGGTGGCGGAGCACAGTCGTCCTGCCGGGCTTTCGTCGTCGAACTTCGCCCATGGTTGGGCGGTGTCCTTGCCGAGGGTGTTCGCGAGGTCGGCGTACTGCTGGTCGCTCAGCAGCGAGGAGTGATTCTGCGGATGCCCCTCGACGGGAAGGCCGTAACCCTTGATGGTGTAGGCGATGATGACCGTCGGACGGGTGTCGTCGATCTTGGCGAAGGCCTCGCGTAGCGTGCCCAGGTCGTGGCCACCGAGGTTGCGGATCGCCGTGAGCAACGTGGTGTCGTCGAGCTCGTCGAGCAGTGCGCTGATCTCGCCGGCGCCGGGGTCGGCACCTGGCAGCCGCTCGCGCAACTCTGCTGCGGTGCAACGCAGCAGCCTTTGGTACTCCGGATTGGGCATGTCCAGGATGCGGCGTCGCAACGACGGGCCGCCGGATCGGCCGAACAGTTCCTCGAGCAGCCGGCCGAATCGCGCCGTGACGACCTGCCAACCGGCCGCCGAGAACATGGCTTCCAGGCGTCCGGCGGCAATGTTGGGCACGACTCGGTCCAAGGATTGTCGGTTCATGTCGACGATCCAGACGACCTCGCCGAGGTGGTGCACGGAGGGATCCAGGATCGCCTCCCACACGGCCCCTTCGTCAAGCTCGGCGTCACCGACCAGGGAGTACTGGCGTCCGGTGCCGGTGGCGGCGAGAGTGGTGTCGACGTAGCGGCGGGCGAAGGCACCCCAGATGGGTGCAGTAGCCCCGATGCCGACCGATCCGGTGGAGTAGTCGACGGGGTCGGGATCCTTCGAGCGGCTCGGGTAGCTTTGCAGGCCGCCGAATTCACGGAGAGTGGTGAGGTACTTCGCGTCGAGCTCACCGAGCAAGTAGTTGATGGCATGCAACACCGGCGAGGCATGCGGCTTGACCGAGACGCGGTCCCCGGGTCGTAACCGCTCGAACCACAGCGAGGTCATGATGGAGACCATCGACGCCGACGAGGCCTGGTGGCCGCCGACCTTCATTCCCGTTGGGTTGGCACGAACTCGGTTGGCGTGGTGAACGAGTGAGGTCGACAGCCACAGCGCCGCGTCGCAGACGTCCTTCAGCGCTTCGTCGTGCGCCTCGTCCGGTACTGCTGACGTCCCTTGCGGCAGGCTCATGATTGCTCCTGGTGGCGGTCGGCCTGATTCTGACCCGTCTCGGCCCGGACCTTACTCAGCGGCGCCCATGCCCTCAGTACGAATGCCTCGAATTGGTCGATCGCGTCGATTCCGATCGGGGTGCGCCACACGACGTGACCGTCGGGGCGAACCACGACGGCCCCATACTCACCGATTTCGAGGAGCTCCAATACCGCGCAACGGGTGTCCGTGCCGGGCGGGTTGAGCGAGGTGACGGTGATCGGGACCTTGGAAATCGAATGGGGCATGGCCATTTTCCACTCCTGAGGCTGCGCGGTGAACAACGTCATCCCGACGGCGTGAATCAGGTCGTGCAGCGGTCGTACATCGCCCGTGTCATCGCGGACGAGCGTGTGGGGCAGACGAGCCCCCGGGTGCGTCGTCGGACGATAGAAGGACACGTCGCCGTCGAGACAGGGGCCCTCGGTGGCGGTGTCGACGAGCGGGCTGTCGTAGGCATAGCCGAATTCCAAGCCGCTGGCGACGAAGTGTTCCAGTTGACCGGGGATGGTCTCGGCCATGCGTCGCCTCAGGCTCCGACCCCGTGCGTCGTCTCGCAGCAGGCGCTTCGTTCGAGACGTTTGGGCACGGGTAAGACCGTCGGCAACCGCGGCCATGACGCCGTCGGGAATCCGCGACAGCCACGGTGTGGCCATGAACTCGGTGGCCCGGTGCAGCGAGCGGTTGGTGACACCCAGTGGCGCGGTAACCTCGTCGAGCTTGAAGTGGTTGGTCGTACTCTGCTCGGCGAACCTGGCGACCACGGGTCGGCGTTCGGTCTCGTAGGTGTCCAGCAGGGAGTCGGGCGCACCTGCGTGCAGTACCGCAGCCAGCTTCCAGGCCAGGTTGTGAGCGTCCTGGACACCGCTGTTGAGGCCGAAGCCACCGGTGTGGGGGAACCTGTGTGCGGCATCGCCGATCAACAACAGAGGGCCTTGGCGAAACGTGGCGGCCATCTGCGAGGTCATGGTCCACGTTCCGGTCGACCGAATCTGGTAGTCCGTCACACCGATTACGTGGGGCAGCTGATGGTTCCAGTAGTTCTCGCTGTCTCGCGCAATGGCTTGGGCCGGGTGCAGGTACGGCGTCATCAGCACGTAGTCGTCGTCGGCGTGGGCGATCAGCACTCCGCTGAAACGAGGGTGATAGATCCAGCTCAACAAGGGGCGGTCGCGGCCATCCGGGTAGAGGTCGGGCGCGTGAAAGAAGACGCTGCCCATGTTGGCCAGGATTGGTCCGTCCATGGCAATGCCGGCGGCGTCCCGCAGGGAGCTGTTGGCCCCGTCGGCGGCGATGACGAACCGCGGTGACTCCGCGGTCGGTGCCGCTTCGAGCGGTCGTAGGGTCACGGACCCCGTGTCCACGTCGGCGTGGCAGCCGCGGCGGAAGTCGACCAATTCCTCGTCGTCGAGTGCTTCCCACAGGGCTGGCATGAGCAGGTGCTGACCGATGTGGGAGATCAGGAAGGGACTGTGTCCTCGAACCTCGGCAAGCCGGTCCGGTTCGGAGAGCAGGTCGATTTCGCCCAACGGGGCGGCGTGGACGTCGGTGCACCACCGGATGAGGTTCACCGTGTCGATGGGTGGGGTCATGGCCTCCAGTGCGCGAATCAGCCGGGGTGACGCCTGATTCCAGATCTCGAGGGTGCGTGCGTTGACGACGTGGGCGGCGGGATGCAGCCTGGTGTCGGTGCGCTGGTCGACGACGGTGCTGGCGATGCCGTAGCGGGCCAGCAGCAGCGCCAGGGTACTGCCGGCGGCACCGGCGCCGACGATGACGACGGCTTCAGTTGCCATGCTTCACAGGGTCTTCCACGTGATGGTGCGCTTGTTGGCACGCTGCTTGGTCCCCGGCCGAGTGCCCGCGCCCCGGCGCAGCAGCTCGGGTTCCTTCGTGCCGGTGCGTAGTCGTTCGAGGAGGTAGTCCGGGTCGGTGTTGACACCGATCGGGTTGTCGGCGAATTCGCGGCTGTTGAAGTAGTCGGCCGTTTCCTGAGCGGTGGGGAAGTTCTCGACCTGAAACTCCAACCGGATCCCCTCGGGGTCTTCGTAGTAGAGGCTGGTGGTCGGACCGTGGTTGATCGACCAGACGGGTTCTATACCAACGGCTTTGAGTCGCTCGTAGGTCAACAGAAGCTGCTCCAGCGACGGGAAGGTGAACGCGAGATGGTCGATGCCGTAGGTCTTGCGGCGAAATCTGGCCAACGGAAAGACGTGGCGCAGGAGTGGCGGAAGCTTGACCAGCGCGATGCGATGACTTTCGTGATCCCAGGTGAGAAAGGCGATTTGGCGGTCTTCGTGGACGACGCGGGCGCCGAACACGTGCCCGTACCAGTCGATCATCTCCGAGCTGCGGGCGGTCTTCACCACCCAGTGGGCGATGAACGCAGGCACCATGCGGTCGGGCAACAGCTCCAGGTTGGGCGCGGACGTCGTCTCGTCTGTTGTCCCGGAGTTCGACGGTGGCAGTGGGCTCGGTGTGGCGCTCATCGTGGTGTCCTCTCTAGAGTGCGGTGATGGTGGTCCGCTGGGTCCCCAGGTCGAGCGCACCGTCGGCGCGGCGAATGGACGCGTTGATCACGTCGCCGGGTTTCAGAAACGGCTTGCGCACGTTCATCGCGATGAACGCCGCCCATAGTTTGTCCTCGGGAAGCAGCGCGGTGGCGAGTCGGCGCACCAGGGGCGGCGGCGAGGTGGCCACGCATCCATGTGGGGTGCCGGTGAGCAGCACGTCGCCCGGGCTGAGATTGCAGAATTCGGTCAGCTCGGTCAGCGTCTCCGCAGGCCGGTAGAGCATGTTGGCGGTGTTGTCGGCTTGGCGGACTTCGCCGTTGACCTCGAGTCGCAGGTCCAGGTCGTCGAGCAGGGGAACGTCGTCGGGTTCGAGCACGGCCAGTACCGGTCCGGTGGGGCAGAACCCGCGATAGCTCTTGCCCTTGAGGAATTGGCCTTGCGGGAGTTGCACGTCCCGAGCGGAGAGGTCGTTGGCGATGGTGACGCCGAAGACGTACTCGTGCAGGTTCTCTGGTGTGATCGTGGTCGGCGTGCTGACCTCTTGGCGCATCACCAGGGCGAGTTCGATTTCGTAGTCGAGCAACGAGACGTGAGACGGCCGGATGACTGGGGCGTCCGGCCCGGTGATGGTGGCGTCGGTCTTGTCGAAGAAGAGGTTGAACGTCCGTTCGTCGGGGTTCATGCCGGACTCGATCGCATGCTGGCGATAATTGGCGCCCTGACACATGACCCGGCACGGGATGGTGACCGGCGACAGTGGCTCCACCTCGTCCAACGCGAGGGTGCCGGTCTTCGTAGCGGCCGAGCGCCAATCCGACTCGCCGCGCTCGATCAGATCTCTCGTACGGGGGAAGTCTCCGTCGAGAGGGGAGATGGCGCCGCCACGGACGACACCCCATCCATCGCGCTGTTCGTGGCGGTAGCGAATGAGGTGTGTGACCACCGAATCTCCTTTGATCGCCGGCGTGTGAGACACCTCCAGTCAAGGGCGCAGGACCATGGCAATGCTTGGTTCGAGGACCAAGACGGGGAGGTGCTCCTTGGACTGCGATACCAACGGCGGCGGTCGCGGCCTGTTTACGCTCGGTCCATGACACTCGAACAGCGTGTGCATTGGCTGGCGCTGCATGGTGTCATCCGTGCGGTTGCGTCGGCGGGAGCGCGCCGCGGTGATCCGCAGGCGAGGATGATCGCCGACCTCGCGGTGCGGGCCGATCCCGGCGCGTTCGCCGACGAGTTACGCGAGCTGGGCACCCTCGTTCGGGGGCGCGCCGCGTGGTTGACCGCCGACCACGAGACAGCACACCGATTGCTGCGATCCACGGACTTCTCGGTGACGGCGGTCGGCCGGAATCTGCCGGGGCCTCTTCGATGGCTGGAACGTCGCACCAGGGTCGAGGGCCGGATGCATCCGCTGCTGCCGCCGTCGCTGCTGTCGGTCGAGCCACCTAAGCACACGAGGTACCGAAAGACCGTCTCGTCGGTCTTCACGGTGAAAGCGGTTGCGGCGCTGAGGGAACGGGTGGAGCTGGCCGCGGCGGCGTTGATCGCCGATCTCGACGGCGGCCATACCGTCGACGTCGTCGACCGCTACTGCTCTCAGCTCCCGGTGACGGTGATCGGGGACATCCTCGGGGTTCCCGAGCATGACCGATCCAAGATTCTGCACTTCGGTGAACTGGCCGCGCCCAGCTTGGACGTCGGGTTGTCGTGGACGCAGTATCTGCGCGTAGAGGAGGGCTTGCAGAGCTTTACCACGTGGCTGAAAGACCACATCAGATGCCTTCAGGCGGCGCCAGGGGAGGACCTGATGAGTCAACTCGTCGCGGCCAGCGACGACGGCGTGCGTCTCGACCACGAGGAGCTCGTGGCGACGGCAGGGCTGGTGTTGGCCGCGGGATTCGAGACCACGGTGAACCTTCTGGGCAGCGGGATCCGGTTGCTACTCGAGCATCCCGATCAGCTCGAGCTGCTGCTGGCCGAGCCCGACCGGTGGCCGAACGCCGTCGAAGAGATCCTGCGGCTGGAGCCGCCGGTCCAGCTGACCGCACGCATCGCCGACGTCGACGCCGACGTGGCGGGCCGGACCGTCGCAGCGGGGGAGGCGGTCGTGCTCTACCTCGCCGGCGCGAACCGCGACCCCGCGGTCTTTCCCGACCCGCACCGCTTCGACATCACCCGGGACAACGCGGGTCGGCACCTTTCCTTCTCCGGAGGAAGGCACTTCTGTCTTGGCGCTGCACTGGCCAGGGCCGAGGGCGAGGTGGGTTTGCGCACCTTCTTCGAACGTCACCCGAGGGCGACGCTCGTGGGCGGCGGCCGGCGGCGTGACACCCGGGTGCTACGCGGATGGGCGACGTTGCCGGTCATGCTTGACTAGGCAGGACGGCGTCGCCAAGGTCCGCAGCGAGGGTGAGTGCGGCATGCAGCTGCAGACGGCGCTCGGTGGCCGGACGGCCTCTGAGCTCTTCGGCGCGGTGTACGCGATAGGCGACGGTGTTGCGAGCCACGTGAAGGTGGGCTGCCGTACGGGCCAGACTGCGATCGCGATCGAGGTAGCACTTGAGGGTGTGGCGCATCATTGCCACCGGCTCGCCGGCACCCGCCAACGCGCCCAGTTCGCGCGCGACGAATTCGGCGGCGGCGGGCATGTCCGAGCTGAGCATCGCGACCAGGTCGAGGTCGGTGTAGCGCAGGAGTTGATCGTCGCCCGTCGACGTCGCACCGACACGGGCGGCATGCCCGGCCTGCTGGTGGCTGCGCCGGAACCCGTCGACGCCGATGCCGGCCACTCCGGTCGCGACCCGCACGTCCGGCGGTATCACCACCGAGCCCGCGTCGGACGGCACCGGGGGGCTCGCGGTACGTGACCCCCACCCCCACACCCGTTGGGCACCGACCGGCAACACGAGGGTCGACGCGCAGTCCGCCGCGCCCAGCACGGCGTCCGCGGCGTCCTGCAGATGCGTCGGGTCTGCCGGGGTGGGTCCGCCCGTCCAGACGATCACCGCGAGATGCCAACGACTCAAGTCGTAACCCAGCGTGCGAGATGCGCGTCCGAGCGGAACTGCGTTGTCCGACAGGATGTTCTCGACGATCTCCATGCGCAGCGCCGTCGAGCTGGTCAGCCATGCCTCGTGTGCGCGGGCGTACTCCCGCGACATCCGCTCGTTCACGACTTCGACCACGCCGAAGAGCAGCTCGCTGACGTGCCGCATCTCGCTGAAGCGCTGCGACGCAGGGATCACCCGTGCCGCCGCGTCGAGCAGAACCTCGGTGGCCGTGGCGTGGGCGAGGTGGATGCTGCGCAGCATGTGCTCGATGCCGATCCCACGCGCCACCACCTCCGCCGGGCCCGTAAGCACCTCCGGCAACGCGGTGAAGGGCTCGTCCGTGTCGCCGACGAGAGTGGCCAGTGTGCCCAACGCCACCGCCTCGCACCCCCTACGCACCTCGACGGCCACCGCGTCGGCCGCAAGTTCTGGAATCGTCGACGTAATGCGGTCCGCCATCGTCGCGCCCAGCTCCACCGCCCAGGCGACCGGTCCCGGACCGAGGAGCGCGGCCAGTGACCGAGCGCGGTTGGCCGGCGACGAAGCGCCCGAAAGTGGTTGCCTGCCAATGGGTTCGAGTTCGGCCAACCATGGACGCCGCATCACACCGGCTGGTCGGTCGGCCACTACGTCCTTCGTCCGATCCTCGTGCGTCATCGGTCACTCTGCTGGGCCGGTTGACACCGTGAGGTGGAGGCGATCGATGATCCGCAGTGCTTGGGAAGGGTCGCCACCGTCGAAGACTGCAGCGTGTATTCCGCGCATGGCCCCGGTGATCGCGTGCGCTGCCGCCACGACACTGGTGTCGGAGTCGATTGCCGCACAGGCGGCGCACCTCGCCAGGATTTGCCCGACGGCCTGCTCGAAGGTGTCATGCCAACGCTGGGCAAAGCCGTCTGAGCGCGGAACTCCGAGGTCGCGGAACAGGACGTGCGCCGACGGTGTGGCATAGATGGCTTCGGCGGACAGTCGTAAGAAGGTGCGCAGCTGGGGTAGCGGCTCTTCTGGCCATTGAGCGCCTTCGTATTGGTGCCGCATGGCTTCGACCAGGACCGCGGCAGCATTGTCGACCGCGGCTCGGAAGAGTTCGCGCTTGCTGTCGAAGTGGTGGAAGGCCGTCCGCAGCGCGACGCCGGAGTGCCGAGCCACTTCTTCGACGGTGATTTGGCTGTAGTCGTGATCGCGGAGCAACTCCTGCGTGGCGTTCGTGAGACGCAGATCGGTGGGGACCGACGCGGTGTCGCTGGCGAGCGCGTCGTTGACCCACCGGTGCACGGTGGCTGGATGCACGCCGACGTCCTTGGCAACGGTCGACGCACGCTGTCCGCCGAGAACTCGCTCGACGGCCGCCTGCCGCTCTGAGGTACCAAGGCTCGACCTACCGGCCATTCGTAGATCTTACGAGCATCTAGTCTTGCGTCTATTGCACTTATCGTGCAATATTCGCACATGCCGGTTGGCATTCGCAATCTCTCGACCGACACCCTCGGACATCTGACACGCAGCGGAGGCCATCGTGCTCGACGACTACCGGACGGCACGCGCGCTGGTGACGGGTGCCAGTTCGGGAATCGGAGAGGCCTTTGCGAAGGCGCTCGCCGCGCGCGGTTGTGACCTCGTGCTGGTCGCCCGCCGCCAGGATCGGCTCGACCAATTGTGCGAGGAACTCGGGGCGCGACACGGAGTCTCGTGCACCGCGGTGGCCTTCGACCTCTCGGTCCCACACCCGGGGGCCCGGTTGCGAGCGCTCGTCGATGGGGACGTCGACGTGTTGGTCAACAGCGCTGGGTTCGCCACCCAAGGTCCCTTCGCGGAGGGGGACGCGGAAGACTTCGCGCGCGTGTTGGCCGTCGACGTCGGAGCGGTCGTCGACCTCTGTCATGCGTTCCTGCCGGAGATGGTCCGACGACGTCGTGGGGCGATAGTGAACGTCTCCAGTACGACTGCGTATCAACCGGTACCGACGCTGGCCGTCTACGCTGCGGCCAAGGCGTTCGTGCTCAGCTTTAGTCAATCCCTTTGGTACGAAGCAAGACAACACGGCGTCACGGTCTTCTCCTTCGCGCCGGGACCCACCCGCACCGAGTTCTTCGACGTGATCGGCGACACCGCCACCGCCGTGGGCCGTACGCAGTCCGCCGACCAGGTCGCTGCGGCGGGCCTGCGAGCACTCGACCGCCGCTGGACACCGCCGTCTGCGGTCTCGGGAGTCGGCAACTCGATGTCGGCGGCACTGGCACGGCTGGTCCCACGACGTGTGTTGATGCCAACGCTCGCGCGGTCGCTGCGACCAGTGGCGGCCCGAAGATGACCACCGACCAACGGACCGCCGTGGGGACCGACGGATCTCATTGCACGACAATCCCATTCAACCCCGACGGCAGGAGCACGCCATGATTCTGGTTACCAGCGCAGCGGGTGGTGTTGGACGTCCCCTGGTTAGACAGCTCGTCGGCAACGGACGAGTCGTCCGGGCGTTCGTCAAGGACGAAGACCAGGCGCGACGATCGCGGGCAGACGGGGCCGCCGAAACCGTTATCGGCGATCTGAGGCGACCCGGCGATCTGGAGAACGCGCTACGCGGCGCCCGCCAGATCTACCACGCGGCCCCGACCCAGCTCGTCGACGAACTGCCCGTGGCCGAACGAATGATCGACGCAGCCCAGGCTGAAGAGCTCGATCAGGTCGTCTTCCACTCGGTCATCCACCCCGACATCGCAGAACTCCCGCATCATCGGCAAAAGCTGAGGGTCGAGGGGATCTTGCGCGACTCGGGTCTGCCCGTGACGGTGCTTCGCCCATCGCACTACATGCAGAACGTCCTGGACTTCTGGGACTTCTTTGGCGCGGGACTGCTCCCATATCCGACGTCGCCCGCGAGCCGCATGGGTGTCGTCGACGTGGAGGACATCGCCGCCGCAGCGGCCAACGTGTTGACCAACCCGGTAGGACACATCGGCAAGACCTATGACCTGTCGACGGTCGAACTCACCCGCCACGACATGGCGCGAATCTGGAGTCGAGTGCTCGGCCATCCCATGGTGGCCGTCCGAATTCCCCCGCAGGCGCTGGAGAATCCGCTGGCGGCCGTGGGGCCGTTCGGTTCTGCGATCGCCCGTGCGTTGCTCTCGACCAGAATGCGTTCCCTTCCCGGCATCGTTCGAGGGCTACGTGCGGCCCCGAACGCCCGAGGGTTTCGGAGCTGGTCGTCAGATGCGCAAGACACCTACGTGCAGATGATGACGTACTACGACGTCCACGGACTTCCCGCAGGGAACCTCGATGATCTGCCGAAGGTGCTGCCGCGTCCGGCCATTGACTACGAGCAGTTCGCTCGTCGTACCGCTGCCGCGCGCCCCAGTTGATTCCCGAGTTCAATCGGTGAACTCAACCGAAGCCGCGTCCGACGCCTGCGGTGCCATCGCCGCGAGGCGCTCGGTCAGTGCGGACTCGATGGCCTCGTAGCTGTCCTGGCCGAGGACGAGACGCAGCGGGGGATCGCTCTGACGCGTGGTGGCGTAGACGCGCGCTGCGATCTTCCGCGGATCTGCGGTGAGCAGGGTGCCCGCATCGGCGTCGCGCATGGCCCGTCGCAGTTGGCCGGCGGCGGTCGGCTCGTACGGCGGCGTGGCGTCGACGAATTGCATGCCCGAGAGAAACGACGTCCGAGTGGCTCCGATCTCGACCAGTGTGAGGTGGATGCCGAAGTCGGCGACCTCCTGCGCGACACTCTCGGTGAACCCCTCCAGCCCCCACTTTCCCGCGTGGTACCCGCTGTGCGCGGGCGCAGTGGTCTGTCCGCCCATGCTGGAGATCTGGATGATGCGGCCGCCGCCCTGCTCGCGCATGGGCTTGAGGAACGCTCGCGTGATGAGAATCGGCGCGACGAGGAGGACCTCGATCTGATCGCGGATCTGCTCGGGGCTCATCTCCTCGGCGGCACCGACGAGCGCGTAGCCGGCGTTGTTGACGACGACGTCGACGGGACGGGCGGCGAGCACGCGCGAGATCGCGGTATCGACATCGGCGGGCGGGCTCAGGTCGAGCACCTCGACGGTCAGGCGGTCGCCGTAGCGGCTCCGGAGGTCGTCGAGCCCGTCCGCCCGGCGCGCCGTCGCGGTAACCGAATCACCCTGCTGCAAGGCGTATTCGGTGATACTTCGGCCTAGTCCGCCCGTCGCACCGGTAACGAACCAGTGGCGAGGGGAGTCATCACGGCGTCGAGTCATGGCATTCGCATCCTTTCGTGACGGTGGCGGGGTCAGAACTGGCTTGCTCCGCCGTCGACGTAGACCTCCGACCCGGTCATGAAGGAGCTTCCGTCGGACGCCAGGAACACCACGACGCTGCCGATCTCCTCTGATCGGGCGCGTCTCTTCAGCGGCACGGTGGAGGTCAAGTCGGCCAGCGCGTCGTCGGCTCCGGAGAAGAGGTCGTTCAGGCCGGGAGTCTCGGTGAGTCCGGGGGCGACGACGTTGACGCGGATCCCGCGATCGATCAGCTCGGCGGCCCAGCTGCGGCCCAATGATCGGATGGCAGCCTTGGACGCGGCGTAGACGCTCGCGCCGGGGGCCGCCTTCACGTCGCCGTTGGATCCGCACAGGATGACCGAGCCGCCCTCGTTGAGCAGTGGAAGAGCGGTCTGCACGGCGAAGATGATACCGCCGACGTTGGTGTCGAAGATCCTGGTGTGGTGCTCCCAGGTGAGATCTCCGAGTACGGCGAACTCGTTGATACCCGCATTGGCGAACACGATGTCGAGGCGTCGGCCCGTCTCCGCGATCGTGGCCGCCATCCGGTCGAGATCGGACTGCTGTGTGACGTCGGCGCGGATGAACGCGGCCCGGTCGACACCGATGTCGGCGACCGCGGCTTCGAGAGCGTCCGCACGACGGCCCACGAGGAAGACGTACGCACCCTCCTGGGCGAGTGCGCGCGCCCCGGCCAGCCCGATTCCCGACGTCGCTCCGGTGACGAGTGCGGTTCTTCCCTTTAGTGACGACACATGAACCTCCAGTTTTGTACCGATCGGTAGAGCGCGAACCTATCAGTTTTATACCGATCGGTAAACGGGGTGCGTGAAGCGCCTAGGATCGGGGGATGGACGCAGAGCGACGGCATGCCGGCGGCAGACCTCGCGCCTTCGACGAGGTTGCAGCGCTCGACGCCGCGATCGACGTGTTCTGGCGGTTGGGCTACGAGGGGGCGTCGCTGGCGGAGCTCACCAAGGCGATGGGGATCAACAAGCCGAGCCTGTACCACGTGTTCGGCTGCAAGGAGGAGCTCTTCGCGCGCGCACTGGAGCGGTACGGTCTGCTGGCCCATGGCGCGCTGGATGCGGTGCTGGCCAAGTCCACCGTCTACGAGGTCCTCGAGTCCTATCTGCGTGCCACGCACGAGGCCATGACCCGCACCGACACCCTGCTTGGCTGTCTGTCGATCCAGGGTGGATTGGCCTGTGCGCCTGACCATGCCCGGATCCCGCTCCTGCTCGCCGAGTACCGGCAAGGTCTGGAGGACGCTGTGGTCAACGCGCTGTCCAGGACCGAGGACGCGTCCGACGTGGACACTGCGGCGCTGGCGGGCTACACCGTGACGGTGGGGCAGGGGCTCGCCGTCCACGCGGCGGCGGGAGTCGCCCCCGAGCGATTGAGCATGGTGGTCGACGTGGCCCTCGCAGGGCTCAGAGCCCTCGTGCCCCAGGGCGTCGAAGGGTAGTCGACTGCCCGGGTGGCGGGATGCGCGCGCCCGTGTTCGTGAGCGATGCCTTCGCCCGCACGTAATCGCGAAAGGTGGCCACGCCGAGGATCGTTGGTCCACTCGCTCCGTGCAGGCGTGTGCCGTGCAGCCGGTCAGTCGGAGTCCCGCCGATCCGACCTGACGATCCGCTGCCGAGTCGCTGAATGGCGTGTCCGCGGGCTGTCGGACACACGGGTAATCTTCAGCCGCGTGGGGATGGGAAATCGTAAATGGCAGCACTACGTATCCGTGCGGGGGTTGCTGATGACCGCGTTGATCGTCGCGACGGCGGCCATCGTGGGGGTGACCATTTGGTACCCGCGCAGCGCGCCGACCGATGCGCCCGACGAGAAGTACCCACCCGCAGCCAGCTCCACGGCTTCCGTGACGCCCCCGCCCGCGCCCCCGGTCGCGCCGATCGCCGTGGCACCGCCCGCCCCGCCGCCCACCACCGAGGTCGCGGTTCCGGCCACCACGGCGACGCAGACGTACCAGCCGACGTACGAGCCGACGTACGTGCCACCCCCGGCGGCGAGCGCCTCCCCAACGACGACCGCGCCGTCGGCCACCGACACGCCGCCCCCGCCGAGCGCCGCGCCCACCACCCGGTCGCGCCCGAAGACGAACGTCACACGGTCCGACAACCCCTATCACGTGCCGACGTACACCGGGGCGCCCAAGCCGTAGCTCGACCGCGCACTCAATGCGGCGTTTGACCTCGCGACTTCTCGGCTAAATGACAGCATGCGAAACCTGCTACGCCGTTCGGCCCTCGTTGCCGCACCCATCGTCGCCGTGTCCCTCTTGACCGCGGGCACCGGTTCGGCGGATCCGCTCAACTGTGTGAACGGACAGTTCTGGGACCCCATCACCAACACCTGCCAGACGCCTCGTCCGGCGGACGACTGTGCGCCCGGCCAGTATTGGAACGCACTGTCCAACGTGTGCCGGCCGCTGGGCCAACTCTGATCCCACCGGGAACTTCCGCTCCGCGACGGTTCGGGGGTGTCGACGTCCTGCGGCGATTGCTGCCGGGATTGCCGTCCCCGGGCGGGGTGTAGCAGTGCGAGACTTACACGGTGCAGTACGTACCGCCTTTAGGCGTTCTGGGGGATCTTCCGGCGCGCGACTTCATCGTCTCTCCGGGCTTTGCCGGGGTGATGGCCCTGTTGGCGACGATCGTCGCCGTGGGTGCCGTGCTCTACGCGTCGCGGCGAGCCCGTCAGCGGTTCGAGCTGCGGCGCGAGACAGACGAGCGCCGCCACGACGAGGCTCGGGACGACGCGGAGAGGGCGCTGGTGTGGGAGCGATGGCAGTGGGTGGTCGACACCGCCGGGGTCGAGCCCGCCGTCAGCGAGGGCGCCACCCTCGGGCTCGGGCCCGCAGTCACCTTGGAACTGCTCGACGGGCTGCTCCGGGACGCCGACCGGCTCGGTGACGAGACCCTTGCCAGGGCGGTCGCGGTGTACCAGGAGCAGCTTCTTCTGGTGTTGGCGCAGCAGGCTGGTCCGGTGTCCGACATGAACGGGGCAACCACGGCGCGCGCGGGCAAGAGGCGCGCCGAGGCGGCTCCGGCGAATCGGAGTGCCGTCGACGCGGTACCGACGTCAGAACCTGAAACTTCGGTCATCCCAACGCCTTCGACCACGGCGCGGGAGAGCAGCGGAGGGCGTCGACGCCGATGACGACCACTCGTCAGCACATCGAGGACCTCGACGTCGAGCGCTGGGCGACGCTGACGCGCCGAGCGGCGGCGGACGCCGTCGCCACCGCCGAGCGGCTGGGGATGCAGCCACGGCCCGAGACGGTCGCGTTGGCGGCGATGAGTGAGCCCGAGCTCGTGGCCCACCGCGAACGCCACGGGCCACCCGTGCCCCGCAGGTCCCTGGCGATGCAGGTCGTCGAGGCCGACCATCTGCGCAGGGCGGCCGAGGAACAGGCGCGGATCGCCCATCAGGGCAGGTCTGACGCCGAGGCGGCGGCGTCGCTGGCGCGCGCCGAAGCCGAGGAATCAGCCCGCGCCGCGGAGGCTGCCGCCGAGCGGGTCCGGGCGGTGGAGGCGGAGGCCGCGCGCAAGGACGCCGAACGTAGGAGCGAGCGGGCAGCCGACCAGCAGGCGATGCTGCAGGCACGGGCGGAGGTCGAGCGGGTCCGCGCCGCGGCGGCGGCGGAGGCAGCGGCGGCGGCCGAGACGGTCCGGGCGGCCGAGGCGCGTGCCGTCGAGAGAAGCGCCGAGCGGACGACCGAGCGGGCGGCCGGGGAGCGCACCGTGCAGCAGCTGCACGACGACGTCGAACGGATCCGCGCCGACGCGGCGGCCGAAGTGGCGGCCGCGGAGGCGAAGGCCTTGGCTGCCGAAGCGCGTGCCGCCGAACGGAGCGACGAGCGGACCGCCGAGCGGGCGTCAGCGGAGGAATCCGTGCAGCGGGTGCGCCGCGAACTGGAGAAGGTGCGCGCGGATGCGGCCGCCGAGGTGGCCGCCGCGCAGGGGCAGGCTGCCGCCGACGTGGCCGCGGCACGGGAAGCCGCCGAGGCCGACGTGAAGGCCGCCCAGGAGGCCGCCGCCGCCGACGTCGCCCGGTGGGAGGGCCATGCCCGGGAAATGGAGCGGTGGGCGCGCGCCGAGGTGTCGACCCAGCTGTTGACCATTCCCATCCCGCCGTTCGAGGTGCGATCGCGAACCGGGTCCGTCGAGAGCACGATCGACACGCTCTACCAGATCGACCACGTGCTGGAGGTCGCGCTGGGCGACGTCAAGTCCTCGTTCGTGCCCGACCGCGACTTCACGCTCAACCTCATCTGGAAGGTGCAGGAGCAGGCCAAGGAGGTCACGCGCGACTTGGCCGCACTGCCGACGCGGTACTCCGACGACGCCCAGGTCGCGGCCGCCACCGGCTACGCGGTAGCCGCCGGGGACGCCTTCCGCGCGCTTCTTCAGCGCGTCGACGCCGCCGTCCAACGGTTGGGAACGCGTTACCGCAGCCCGGACGCCGACATCATCGAGGCGACCACGGCGATGCTCGACGACCTTCGGACGCAGGGTCTGTACTAGGTAGCGCGCCTGTCCGATCGGCCCGGTATGGTTTTGTCACCATCGTTATAAAACCCGGCAGGCGTGGCTCGTACCACCTCGGCCGCGACCGCAGGAGGACAGCGAAACAGCATGACCGCCGCTATCGAACGACTGATGCACGACAACCTCCTCGCGGTGTTCAACGAACGCGACGGGGCCACGCGGCAAGCCGCCACTCGGCGAACCTACGCCGACGACGTGCGGTGGACCGACGCCGAAGGGGTCACCGTCGGCCACGACGCGTTGGAGGCCAAATGCGTTGCGCTCCAAAGTGGTATCGGTGACCTTCAGTTCGAGCCCGTCGGTCCGGTCCACGAGTTGCCCGGATTCGGCTACCTCGCCTGGCGGCTGGTCGACCCCGCTCGAGAGGACGCGGTGATGACGGGATTCGACGCCGCGGTCGTCGTCGACGGAGTGATCACGCAGCTGTGGACCGTCCTGATCCCGCCCCAGTCGTGACCCGTCGGACCGGAACGGCAGGAGCGCCGTCCCACGGTCAGACGTCGATGCCGAACTCCTTGATCTTGCGGTAGATCGTCGCCCGCGAGACCCCGAGGGCCCTGGCGGCGTCGGCCTTGTTGCGGTCGTTCTCCGACAGGCTGCGGACGATCGCGTCGCGCTCGATGGCCTCCAGGCGAGTCAGCTTGCGCCTGCTCACCGAGCGGCACTCGTGGGGCAGTTCGTCGATGCCGATGACACCGGAGCGTTGGCGAGTCAACGTTTCGGCCAGCACGTTGCGCAGCTGCGCGACGTTGCCCGGCCACGGCAGCCTGCCCAACTGCCGCATCGCCGGGCCGTCCAACCGGACCGGCCCGGAAGCCAACTCGTGCAACAACATCGGGACGAGCTGGTCGAGGTCTTCGATGCGGTGTCTCAACGCCGGAACGGTCACGGTGTGGGTGAAGAAGGGCAGCACCAGGGTGTCCACCAACGGGGAGTTCCGTTCTGTGCTCGTGGTGGCCGCGACCCATCCTCGGCCCGCGCGCGCCTGCAACACCGCGGCCAGCGGCTCGAGCACCCCGTCGTCGAGTTCGTCGACGTCGGCGACGATGACGGCGAAGTCTGGGGCGTCGGTCTCCAGTTCCACCTCGGCGACGAAGTCGTCGGCGGACTCGAAGTCGTCGGCACGGAGGATGGCGACCGTGCGCTCAGGGGAGACGAAGCGCGCGACGGACTGACCCAGGCGCGTCCGGCCCGATCCTCGCTCGCCTTCGAGCACCACCCATTCCCGATCGCGGTAGCACCGTTCGACCTGCTGGCAGCTGCGGCGGAAGGAGCTGCTGCGCCCGGCGAGGCCGGGAATCGACTGGCCGACGCCCCGCACCGGGGTGCTCGCGGTGACGTGCAGCGAGACGTGGAACACCACGCTGTCGTCGCGGACACCGGTGGCGATCCGCTCGGCCGCCGAGATCTTCACCGACACCCCGCTGGGCAGGGAGGCGACGGCGGTCGAACTGAAGGACGCGCGCGTCATGTCCGCCGCATGGTCCAGCAGGACGGTTTGATCGGCCGCGTCGAGCGTCTGGCGGAGGTAGGGGTTCATCAGGACGACGTCGCCGCCGATGGCCAGGACGCCGGCGGGGTAGCGGCGACTCTGCTTCAGGTAGGCCTCGAGCAACGCCGTCTCGGTTTCGTTCTTCACCGCGTTCATGCGGTCCTCGATCTGGCTGCCTGCACTCTTTGCGAGCACGAAGAGCAGCGGATCGGCCTGGTTCGCCCAGCAGGTCAGGTCGATGACGCCGACGATCCGCCGGGTGATGGGTTCACGGATCGGTGAGCCGGCGCATGCGAGCCGCCCCAGGGTGCCCACGTAGTGCTCGCTGCCCCGGATGAACGCGGGTCGCCCGGTCTCCAGAGCGGTGCCGATGCCGTTGGTGCCGGCGAATTCCTCGGCGTAGCTGTAGCCACGGGCCAGGTGGACGTCGTCCAGCATTCCCGCGATGTCGGAATTCGCGGCGATCCGGTCCAGGACGAGGCCGTCGGCAGAGGTCAGGACGACGCTGACGGCCTGTTCGGAGAGGTCGTCGGCGATCCGCCTCAGGATCGGCGCGGCCGCGTGTGCCAGGGGTGTGTCCGTGTCGGGATCGCGGAGGTAGGGCAATTCGACGCGATCGGGATGCACGTGAAGCTCGCGTGAGCGGCGCCAGGAACTGAGCACGTTCGGTCGGACGGCGTCCTCGTTCAACGCCCCGGCGGCGAGAAATTGTTCTCGGGCCAGGCGCGCGTCCAGTGCGGTGTCGTCATCTTTGACCACGGTGGCTGTACCTCGGTCCTGCGTTGACTGCACCGAAAGTCTAGAGACGAACGCAGGACGTGGCGTCTCAATTTGAGAATGGCGCCACCCGGCCGAGGCGCGTCCGCTCGCGCTGTGACGGCCGTCTCAAACTGAGACCCATATGAGCCACGTCACGAGGTTCCATCGGTGTCGCGTCGTCCGCAGCCCGGTGGATGACTGGCCCATCTATCAGGAGACTCACGTTGAGTAGACAAAGCCTGACCAAGGCGCACGCGAAGATCAGCGAGCTGACGTGGGAGCCGACGTTCGCCACGCCGGCCACCCGCTTCGGCACCGACTACACCTTCGAGAAGGCGCCCAAGAAGGATCCCCTCAAGCAGATCATGCGGTCCTACTTCTCGATGGAGGAGGAGAAGGACAACCGCGTCTACGGCGCGATGGACGGCGCGATCCGCGGCAACATGTTCCGCCAGGTGCAGCAGCGCTGGCTGGAATGGCAGAAGCTCTTCCTGTCGATCATCCCGTTCCCGGAGATCTCCGCGGCTCGGGCGATGCCGATGGCGATCGACGCGGTCCCCAACCCCGAGATTCACAACGGGCTGGCCGTGCAGATGATCGACGAGGTCCGGCATTCGACGATTCAGATGAATCTGAAGAAGCTGTACATGAACAACTACATCGACCCGGCCGGCTTCGACATGACCGAGAAGGCCTTCGCGAACAACTACGCGGGCACCATCGGCAGGCAGTTCGGTGAGGGCTTCATCACCGGCGACGCGATCACCGCGGCCAACATCTACCTCACCGTGGTCGCCGAAACAGCCTTCACGAACACCCTCTTCGTGGCCATGCCGGACGAGGCGGCAGCCAACGGCGACTATCTGTTGCCGACGGTGTTCCACTCGGTGCAGTCCGACGAGTCCCGGCACATCTCCAACGGATACTCGATCCTGTTGATGGCGCTGGCCGACGAGCGCAACCGCCCGTTGCTCGAGCGCGACCTGCGCTACGCCTGGTGGAACAACCACTGCGTGGTGGACGCCGCGATCGGCACCTTCATCGAGTACGGCACCAAGGACCGCCGCAAGGACCGCGAGAGCTACGCCGAGATGTGGCGGCGCTGGATCTACGACGACTACTACCGCAGTTACCTTCTGCCACTGGAGAAGTACGGCCTCACCATCCCGCACGACCTGGTCGAGGAGGCCTGGAAGCGCATCACCGAGAAGGGCTACGTGCACGAGGTGGCCCGGTTCTTCGCCACCGGTTGGCCGGTGAACTACTGGCGCATCGACACCATGACCGACACCGACTTCGAGTGGTTCGAGCACAAGTACCCCGGCTGGTACTCGAAGTACGGCAAGTGGTGGGAGAACTACAACCGGCTGGCCTACCCGGGCCGCAACAAGCCCATCGCGTTCGAAGAGGTCGGCTACGAGTACCCGCACCGCTGCTGGACGTGCATGGTGCCCGCGCTCATCCGGGAGGACATGATCGTCGAGAAGGTCGACGGCCAGTGGAAGACCTACTGCTCGGAGACCTGCTACTGGACCGACGCCGTGGCCTTCCGCGGCGAGTACGAGGGTCGCGACACCCCGAACATGGGGCGTCTCACCGGGTTCCGCGAGTGGGAGACGCTGCACCACGGCAAGGATCTGGCCGACATCGTCGCCGATCTCGGCTACGTCCGCGACGACGGCAAGACGCTGGTCGGTCAGCCGCACCTCAACCTGGATCCGTCGAAGATGTGGACCCTGGACGACGTCCGCGGCAACACGTTCAACAGCCCGAACGTGCTGCTGAACCAGATGTCGGACGCCGAACGCGAGGCCCACGTCGCGGCCTACCGCGCCGGCGCGACGGTCTAACCCACGCGATTTCGGCGTGATTGGTCGCCCTGACCGGCACCAATCACGCCGAAATCGCCGGAAAGGAACACGTGGATTCACACGAGATCACCTTCGAGCCAGTGGACCTCACGATGGAGGTCCGCGAGGACGAGAACATCCTCGACGCCGCCTTCCGGCAAGGCATCCACCTCATGCACGGATGCCGCGAGGGCCGCTGTTCGGCGTGCAAGTCCTATGTTCTCGACGGCGAGATCCAGATGGAGAACTACTCCACCTTCGCCTGCAACGACTCGGAGGTCGACGACGGCTTCGTGCTGCTGTGCCGCTCACATGCGTTCAGCGACTGCACCATCGAACTGCTCAACTTCGACGAGGACGAACTCCTCGGCGGGATCCCGATTCAGGACGTCCGCACCGAGGTGGTCGCCGTGGAGCCCGTGACGCGCGACATCGTGTCCCTGCGGCTCAGGCCAGTCGAACCCGGAACGTTCGACTTCAAGCCCGGCCAGTACGCCGACCTGCACATCCCGGGCACCGACGAGCACCGCTCGTTCTCGATGGCCACCACCCAGACGTCGACCGATCAGGTCGAGTTCCTCATCAAGAAGTACCCCGGCGGCAAGTTCTCGGCGCTGCTCGACGGCGAGATCGGTGTCGGTGACCAGATCGCCCTCACCGGACCCTACGGCTCGTTCACCCTCAAGGACGGCCACGTGTTGCCGGTAGTCTGCATCGGCGGTGGCGCAGGCATGGCGCCCATCCTGTCGCTGCTGCGCCACATGCACGAAACCGAGAACACCCGGCCGGTGCGGTTCTACTACGGAGCGCGCACCGCCGCGGATCTGTTCTACCTCGACGAGATCATGCAGTTGGGCAAGGGCCTCAACGACTTCCGGTTCATCGCCTGCCTGTCGGAATCCGCTGAGGGAACCGTGCACGACATGGTCACCGTGGAAGAGGGCATGGTCACCGACGTCGTCGCGCGCCACGAAGCGGCGATCGCCAAGACCGAGGTGTACCTGTGCGGCCCGCCGCCGATGGTCGACGCGGCGCTGGTCTTCCTCGACGCCAACTCCGTGCCCAAGGACCAAGTGTTCTACGACAGCTTCACCAGCCCACTGTTCGACTAGCGAGAGGTATCTCACCGATGTCCACCCCCGAGAAGACCAAGGAACGCAGCTTTCCGACGATCGAGTTCACCGACTCCGAAGCCGGCGCCAAGACCTTCCCCAGTTCCAAGAGCCGCAACTACTCCTACTTCACTCCCGCCAAGCTGCGCGCCACGATGTACGAGGACGTCACCGTCGACGTGCAGCCCGACCCCGACCGGCACCTCACCCAGGGGTGGATCTACGGCTTCGGCGACGGGCCGGGCGGTTATCCCAAGGACTGGACCACGGCCAAGTCGTCGAACTGGCATGCCTTCCTCGACCCCAACGCGGAGTGGAACCAGACCATCTTCCGCAACAACGCCGCGGTGGTGCGTCAGGTCGAGTTGTGCCTCGAGAACGCCAAGCGGGCGCGGGTGTACGACGGGTGGAACTCGGCCTGGCTGACCTTCGTCGAACGCAACGTCGGCGCCTGGATGCACGCCGAGAACGGTTTGGCGCTGCACGTCTTCACCTCGATCCAGCGCTCCGGGCCGACCAACATGATCAACACTGCGGTGGCCGTCAACGCCGCACACAAGATGCGCTTCGCCCAAGACCTCGCCCTGTTCAACCTGGATCTCTCCGAGGCCACCGACGCGTTCGACGGCGGCGCCCACAAGGCGGTCTGGCAGGAGGCGCCGGAGTGGCAACCCATCCGCCAGGTCGTCGAAGAGCTGACGGCAGTGGGGGATTGGTGCCAGCTGCTGTTCGCCACCAACATCGTCTTCGAGCAGCTGGTGGGATCGTTGTTCCGTAGCGAGTTGGTCATGCAGATCGCCGCCCGCAACGGCGACTACATCACCCCGACCATCGTGGGGACCGGTGAGCACGACTACGACCGCGACCTCAACTACACCCGAAACCTGTTCCGCCTGCTCACCCGCGACGAGGAGTACGGCGCGGCGAACAAGGCGCTCTTCGGCGAATGGCTGACCATCTGGGTGCCACGCTGCCTGACGGCCGCCCGTGCCCTGCAACCGATCTGGTCGACCCCAGCCGACAAGGCGGTGACCTTCGCCTCCAGCTTGGACGCCGCAATCGGCAAGTTCACGGCCCTGCTGCACGAAATCGAGCTCGACGTCCCCGAGGAGTTGACGAAATGACCATGCAATTCGGATCAGCCACCGAGTTCTCCAACATGTGCGGCGTGACCCTGATGAACACGCCCGTCGGACGCGTGGTCGCCGAGGTGATGGGCGCCAAGGAGGGCGTCGAACTCACCGAGTATCCGTCGATGATCCGCGTCGACGGGGTGCGGCTGCTGAACTTCGACTACGACGAGCTCACCGATGCGCTCGGCGAGGAGTTCGACGGCTCGATCTTCGAGGAGATCAGCTCCACCCACTACGGACGAATGGTGCACCTCGACGACAAGACCATGCTGTTCGCCAGTCCCGAGGACGCCGCCGAATACATTGGCTTCGACCTCACCGCGAGGTCGGGAGGCGAATCGTGAAGGCGCTGGTGTTTCACGGTCCGGGTTCGACGTCGTGGACGGACGTTCCGGACGCCCAGGTGGTCGATCCGACCGACGTGGTGGTGCGCGTCGACACCACCACCATCTGCGGAACCGACCTCCACATCCTCAAGGGTGACGTACCGGCGGTCACGCCCGGACGTGTCCTCGGGCACGAAGCCGTGGGTACCATCACCGAGATCGGCTCTGCGGTCACCGATTTGACCGTCGGTGACCGTGTTCTGGTACCCGCCATCACCAGCTGCGGCAAGTGCGGACCATGCCGATCTGCCATGCCGTCGCACTGCGCCTCGGTCGGTGGGATCGGATGGATCTTCGGACATCTGATCGACGGCACGCAGGCCGAGCTGGTGCGGGTGCCCTACGCCGAGACCAGTGTGCACGTGCTGCCCGAGTCGGTCACCAACGACGAGGCGATCTTCCTTGCGGACGTCTTGCCCACCGGGTTCGAGATGGGCGTGCTGAACGCGGCCGTCCGGCCTGGCGACTCAGTCGTGGTGGTCGGCGCCGGACCCATCGGGCTCGCGGCCATCCACACGGCCGGGTTGTACGGGGCCGCAACGGTCATCGCCGTGGACGTCTCGGAGTCCCGGCTCAAGCGGTCGACCGCCTTCGGCGCCGACCTGACCATCAACGGCGAGCGCGACGACGTGCGGGCCCGGGTCCTGGAGATGACCGACGGTTTGGGCGCTCACGTCGCCATCGAGGCCGTCGGCATACCGGAGACGTTCGAGGTGTGCACGGAGTTGGTCCGTCCGGGGGGACACATCGCCAACGTCGGGGTGCACGGCAGGCCGGTGACCCTCCACTTGGAGGACCTCTGGATCAAGAACATCACGGTGACCACCGGCCTGGTCAACGGCACCACGGTGGGCACCCTGCTGGACCTGTTAGCGCACGGCAAGATCGACGCAGGCGCCTTTGGTACCCATTCCTTCCAACTCGACCAGATGGTCGACGCGTATGACGTGTTCGCCCACGCGGACACCCACGACGCCCTGAAGGTCGTCATCTCCCGTTAAGGCAGCACCCCGTCCCCGAGATCGACTCCGAATCCCCACGCAACGAACAGGAACTCATCGACATGGCCAAGGAACTGCGGTTCAACTCAGATGCCCGCGCTCGGCTCGAGCAGGGCGTCAACGCCCTCGCCGACGCGGTCAAGGTGACCCTCGGCCCCAAGGGCCGCAACGCCATTCTGGAGAAGCTGACCGGCCCGCCCACCATCACCAACGACGGCGTCACGATCGCCAGGGAGATTCAGCTGCGCGACCCGTTCGCCAACATGGGCGCCCAGTTGGTCAAGGAGGTGGCGATGAAGACCAACGGCCGGGTCGGCGACGGCACCACCACCGCAACGGTTCTCGCGCAGGCGATGGTGCGCGAGGGCCTGCGCGCGGTGGAGGCCGGGGCCAACCCGATGCGTCTACGCCGCGGTATCGAGCGTGCCGTTCCGGTGGTCGTCGAGGCGTTGCGCGAGAACACCGTTCAGGTTCAGGCCGGCGATCTGCATCGCATCGCCTCCCTGGCCGCCAGCGACGACGAGGCCATCGGCGACGTCATCTCCCGCGCGATCGAGCACGTCGGACTCACCGGTGTGGTCACCACCGACGAGAGTGACGCCCCGGGCATGGACGTCAGCGTCGTCGACGGCATCGGATTCGACCACGGATACATCTCCGGCTACATGATCACCGATCACGAGCGCATGGAAGCCGTGCTCGACAACCCATTGATCCTGTTGACCAACAAGAAGATCAGCCAAGTTCAAGAGATCATGCCGACCATCGAGGTGGCCAAGCGCGCCGATCGTCCACTCCTGGTCGTCGCCGAGGACGTCGACGGTCCCGCGCTGCAACTCCTGGTCGGGGGGAACATGCACGAGACGATGCAGTCGGTCGTCGTGCGCGCACCCGGCTTCGGGCATCGTCGCGTTGCCGAACTCGAGGACCTCGCGGTCGCGCTTGGTGGGCACGTCATCGCCAAGGACACCGGCATCGAACTCGGCGAGATCACCCTCGAACACCTTGGATCCTGTGACCGGGTCACCGCCACCGAGGACGACACCACCCTCATCGGAGCGCACGGCGAACAGCACATGGTCGACACGCGGGTCGCCCAACTCGAAACGCAGCGTGAACGGGCCAAGCTCGACGCGGACCAGGACATGCTCGACGTCCGCATCGCCCGCCTCACCGGCCGGGTCGCGGTCATCCGCGTCGGCGGTGCGACGAGCGTGGAGCTCAAGGAGCGCATGCTGCGCGTCGAAGACGCCCTGGCGGCCACCCGGGCCGCGCTGGAAGCAGGCATCGTCGCCGGCGGCGGTACCGCACTGGCGCAGGCGCACCGCGCGTTGAGCATGACCGAGCTCGTCGGGGACGAAGCCGTCGGGCGTGAGGTCGTGCGCCGCGCCTTGGCCGAGCCCCTGCGGTGGATCGCCATCAACGCGGGATTCGAAGGCGACGACGTCGTGGACGTGGTCACCGACCTCCCGCTGGGGCACGGCTTCAACGCCATGACGGGCGAATACGGCGACATGTTCGACGAGGGCGTCATCGATCCGTTCATGGTCACCCGCGCGGCGCTGGAGAGCGCGGCGTCCATTGCGGCGTTGTTGATCACCACGGAGACCGCGATCGTGGAAGAGATCGTCGGCCAACCCGGCTCGATCATGGCGCCCGGGTTCGGCGACCTCGCAGAGGGGATGGTTCGCCCGTCCAACATCTACTAGGACATCTACTAGGACGCGCCGCGCGGCGGGTCCGTGGTCATTCGAAGTCGCAGCCCGGGTTGGGTGCGCCATCGGCAGTGGGGGTTCCCTCCGGGTCGACGTAGGTGACCTCGAGGACGACCGGCGTGGTGCCCAGATTGCGTCCGATGTGAACGTGGTCGACCCCGGTGGGATCGGTGATGGGATCGCCGGGGTTCGACGTGCCCTCGACGCTGCAGTCGCCGGCGTTGCGGGTGAGCGTCCCCGCCACCACGATGCCGTAGACGGTGCCGCGATGGGTGTGCCACCCGGTGCTTCCGCCCGGCTCGATGGTGATCTCGTCGACGATGTAGTCCTTGCCGTCGACGGTGTTCTTGGACAGGACCGTGGCGGACGTTCCGGCGGGGGGCGTGGCAGCCGCGGGAACGGCCAGCCCACCCGAAAGAGCCATCAGCGCAACGGGTATGACGACTGACCTGCGCGCTGCCGATGTCGGGATGAGTCTCGATGTCACGTGGTGACCGTCCTTGTCTGCTGGTGCGTGGGTGCCCATCGGGTAGGCGTTGCGGCTACCACTTGGAACGTTCGGAGCGGGCGATGCCTTCACGGCGGGGTGACCCCGCGCGCCTCGTCGGCCCGGTGCGCGCACGGCCGCCCGCGTCCACCCTCATACCCGCCGATCTCGACTGTGGCCTGGCTACAGTGGCTGAAACGCGCTGCAGCCGGGCGCGAAGGGCGGCGGACATCGGATGCGAAGGGTGGTGGATTGGGTGACGGAGCGCGAACGTCCGTTGCGCGGCCGCACCGCACAGGTCGCGCTGATCGACGACGTGCTCGCCCGTGTTCGAGCCGGGTCGACGGTGGTTCTTCTGGTCGAGGGCCCGTCGGGAATCGGGAAGTCGGCGCTGCTGCGGGAATTGGGCACGCGGGCACGACGTGCTGGCTTCCGGGCGGTGTCCGCCCGGTCGGTCGAAGACATGCAGATGGTGCCGTTCGCCCCGCTGTTCGAGGCCGTCCTGCGGACCGACCCGCCCATCTGCGACGCCGCCAGGCTTCGTGCGCTCGGCGACGACACCGACTCGCACGCCCCGGTCGTCGGCGAACTGCGCACCGGAATCGTCGCAGCTGCCTCGGAGACGCCCCTGAGCATCGCCCTCGACGACGTGCACTGGGCCGATGCGGGCACGATCACCGCGCTGCACACGCTGGTCGGTGCGGGCGCACCGGTGCTCTGGACCCTGGCCATGCCGTCCACTGGCGGCCGCCAGGAGGTGCGCGACGCGGTGCACGAGCTGGGTGACGTGGCCGGGGTCCAGGCGTGCCGGATCCGCCTCGGCGGCCTCGACGACGGCGCCGTGGCCGAGGTCGCCGGTGACGTCCTCGCCGCCGACGTCGACGACTCGGTCCTGCGTCTGGCCCAGACGGCTCGCGGGAACCCGTTCCTGCTGCTCGAGCTGCTGAGCGGCCTCGAGGAGGAAGGCCGCCTGCACGTCGACCGCGGCCGGGCGTGGGCCGCGGGGGCCACGCCGCCGGCGCGTCTCGCCGCGACGATGCAACGACGTCTCGATCGTTTGTCGCCAGCCGCGCGCACCACCGTTCAGGTGGCGTCCGTCCTGCCCTCCACGTTCTCGACTCCGATGTTGGTCCGCGCGCTGGCGCGCGACGCCACCGAGGTCGCCGCCGGCATCGCTGAGGCCGTGGACGCGGATCTGCTGACCGAGGACGGGGACCACCTGGCGTTCCGCCACGATCTGCTGCGCAGGGCGGCGCAACACACCATCCCCTATGCGCTTCGACGGGTGATGGAACGCGAGTCGGCGGCGATCATGCTGGAAATGGGCTCTGCGCCAGAGGAAGTCGCCGCGCAACTGGCACGCAGCGCCGACGTCGGCGACGTGGCCGCCGTGCAGTCGCTACGACAGGCCGCCGAGGCGTTGGAGCGCCACAACCCCTCTGGCGCGGCCGACCTGAGCAGGCGCGCACTCGAATTGCTGCGCCCCGACGACGAACTCCACGCCGCCGTCGTCACCAAGACCGTCACGCTGCTCAACCAGGCTCTGCGCTACGACGAGGCGGAGGAGCTGGCCGTCGTGTCGTTGAAGAGCGACACGTCAGCGGAACAGGAAGCGGCCATTCGGTTGTCGCGATCAGTCGTCGCCAGGAACTCGTCGGCGCAAGCGGCCGAGGAGAACCGGCGAGCGTTGCAACTGCCGGGGATCTCCGAGACGTTGCGCTCGCGTCACCTTGCCTGGCTCGGCTACAACCTCGCCGGCGACGGGCAGGCGGTGGAGGCCCTCGTGGCGGCAGTCGCCGCGCTCACCGCGGTGGACCGCCACGACGACCCGGTGGCGCGCACGATCGCCGAATGCGCCTTGCTGCGGGTCAATTGCGCCGCCGGACGGGGACGAGAGTGTCTGGCCCCCGTCGAGCAACTGGAACCGGATCCCGGCTCGCCGCTGTTCGGCCTCCTCGGAGCCATCGTCGCGTTCGAGCTGGTGAGTGCGCTGGCGACGATGGGCCATCTGGCCGACGCTACCGATCGGTTGGCGACGGCGCTCGCCGACTGCCGCGGCGTGGCGGCGGCCGAGCAGGTTCTCGAGTTGCTCCGGGCGCAGTGTGAGCTGGCGGGCGGCCGGGTCGACGCTGCCCGCGACATCGTCGAATCGGTGCTCTCCGAGGACGACCGGCTGCTGCCGACTCTCTACGGCGGGGTCGGGTTCACGGTGATGGCGGCCGTGGCTGCCCATACCGGTGACCAAGAGCTGTCGAGGGACGTGGGCATCGCCGCGCGGTCGTGCCTCGAGGGTGGTCCGGCAGCTCGGCGGATGGCGATCTGCGCGCTGGCCCGCGCGGCGTGGCAGCGCGGCGACG
>Ga0209051_1000321_pt1 | contig 72390 bp, 61 predicted proteins | sample AraplaCvi_mMS_r2_2_FD_184286 | JGI IMG/M metagenome (GOLD analysis project Ga0209051, IMG submission 184286) | Arabidopsis root microbial communities from North Carolina, USA - plate scrape MF_Cvi_mMS_r2 (SPAdes) (version 2) | ecosystem: Host-associated > Plants > Roots > Endosphere | place...
CTTCGCGGATGGCGGCCTCGAGCTTTTCGAGCTGGCGTTGCAGCATGGCTTCCGGCGGACGCGGCTTCATGTTCTCGAGCTGCCGCTGCACTGCGCCGCGGGCACGTTCGTAGACCTTCACCCGCATCTCTGGGGTATTTTCAGCCAGGCCGTCGACGGCCCGCCGAATAACTGCAATAAAATCCGCCATCAGTACTTTCTCAAGAAGTCCGGCACCCTACCGAACCATCCTCCATAGTGACCCGTGAGCTTAGTCCTCAAACGGATCGGTCACAAGTATCGTGTCATCCCGCTCCGGGCTGGTGGAAAGGAGCGCGACCGGCGCGCCGATCAGCTCTTCGACCTGGCGAACATATTTGATCGCCTGTGCCGGCAGGTCCGCCCAACTGCGGGCACCGACGGTCGATTCCTTCCACCCTTCCAGCGTGATATAGACCGGTTCGACCCTAGCTTGCGCTCCCTGGCTTGCGGGAAGATGATCAATCTGTTCACCGTCGAGCATGTAACCGACGCAAATCTTCAATTCCTCAAGGCCGTCGAGCACGTCGAGCTTGGTGAGCGCGATGCCCGTGATGCCGTTGGTGGCAATCGACTGGCGCACGAGGGCGGCGTCGAACCAGCCACAGCGCCGCTTGCGCCCGGTTACCACGCCGAACTCATGGCCTTTTTCGCCAAGGAACTCACCGATGGCATCCTTCAGCTCCGTCGGGAACGGGCCTTCGCCGACGCGCGTCGTATAGGCTTTGGTGATGCCGAGGATATAGCCGAGCGAGCCCGGCCCCATGCCGGAACCGGCGGCGGCCTGGCCGGCCACGGTGTTCGATGAGGTCACGAAAGGATAGGTGCCGTGGTCGATGTCGAGCAGGCTGCCCTGCGCGCCTTCGAAGAGGATGCGGGAGCCCTTGCGGCGCTCCTTGTCGAGGAAGAGCCAGACGGTGTCACGGAACGGCAGCACCCGATCGGCGATCGAGGTCAGTTCGTCCATGATCGTCTGGTGGCTGACTTCGGCGACACCGAGGCCGCGGCGAAGCGCATTGTGGTGCGTGAGAATACGGTCGACCTTGCCGGCAAGGCTGTCGAGATCGGCAAGATCCATCACCCGGATGGCGCGGCGGCCGACCTTGTCTTCATAGGCAGGGCCGATGCCGCGGCGTGTCGTGCCGATCTTGGTGCCGCTGTTCGAGGCCGCATCCTCGCGCATCGCGTCCAGCTCGCGGTGCAGCGACAGAATGAGCGTCGCATTGTCGGCGATACGCAGATTGTCCGGCGTCACCGTCACGCCCTGGGCTTCCAGCCGGCCGATCTCGGCGATCAGCGCATGCGGATCGACGACCACGCCGTTGCCGATCACCGCCATTTTGCCCGGGCGCACGACGCCGGAGGGCAGCAGCGACAGCTTGTAGCTGGTGCCGTCGATGACGAGCGTATGGCCGGCATTATGTCCGCCCTGATAGCGCACAACGATATCCGCGCGCTCCGAAAGCCAGTCGACAATCTTGCCCTTGCCTTCGTCACCCCATTGCGAACCGACCACGACTACGTTCGTCATCCAACTCTTCCTGTTACCGGCGGAAAACCGCGCACCTGCTCAAACCCGCGCATCTATAAAGCTTTGTTTTTGGGAAAGCGACCCTGTTGTCACAGGTGATTGGGCTTTTTACGTGACAAATCAGCAGCCGGCAGGCTATTGCCCGTCACAAAACGCCGCTCGGCGGTCGCGGAAAGACGGGAAAAGCGCTCTTGCAAGCCACGGCCTACATCTGCCTCGTTATCGCCACCCTCTGCTGGGGCGGGAACTCCGTCGCCGGCAAGCTCGCAGTCGGCCATATCAGCCCGATGATGCTGACCTTTCTGCGCTGGTTCATCGCCGTGGCCCTGATCGCCTTGATTTCGGTGCCGCAGCTCAAAAGAGACTGGCCGGTGGCCCGGAAGAACCTGCCGCTGCTCTTCTTCTACGGCGTCATCGGCTACACGCTTTTCAACGCCATGCTTTATTCGGCCGTGCAATATACGACGGCGATCAATGTCGCCATCGAGCAGGCCGGCATCCCGATGCTGATCTTCCTGTTGAATTTCATGTTCTTCCGCACCGGCATCTCGCTGGCGCAATGTCTCGGCTTCGGCATGACGCTGATCGGCGTCGCACTGACCGCCGCTCACGGCGACCTAGCAACACTGCTGCAACTAAGCCTCAACCGCGGCGACGGGCTGATGCTGATCGCCATTGCCGCCTATTCGGTCTACACCATCTTCCTGCGCTGGAAGCCGCCCGTCGACTGGCGCACGCTGATGGCGTTCCCCGCGCTCGGCGCCATGCTGACCTCGGCGCCGCTGCTCCTTTGGGAAGCCGGGCGGGGTGCCGCGCTGTGGCCGGATCAGGCCGGCTGGGTCATCACGTTCTACACGGCGACCTTCCCGTCGCTGCTGGCGCAGATCCTCTATATCAAGGGTGTCGAGGCGATCGGCGCCAATCGCGCCGGCCTGTTCATCAATCTCGTGCCGGTATTCGGAACTTTGCTTTCCGTCGCCCTGATCGGCGAGGCGCTGCAGTCCTTCCACATTGTCGCGCTGGCACTGACCTTAGGCGGCATCGCGATCGCCGAAAAAGGCCGGCCGAAAGCTTCGGCTCCGACCGTTCCAGCCTCACCTGTGGATTAGAGCCTTTCCTGGTTAGATTGAAGCATTCTGTTGGCGCAAACGGAGTCGGATGGTCGACCGGCTGGCGCGCGTCGTAGCCCAGCTCTACGGCCAAGCCGGCCGGTCGATCAGCCGCCCGTTTCAGCCAACCCTCCCGCAGATTTGCCAGGCAAATCTGCAAGACTTGGGAATCGCCGGACGCACTTATCGCTTCGCCACGGCGAAGCGGTGCGGCCGGTGGGCCGGGCATCTCTCCGCCAGGATCAGAGGCGATCGGCTCGAGCGTACCAACGGGCATGCCCTTCGCCAATCGCCTCTGCCCTGACGAAAACCGGCTCCGGCCGAATGCTTCAATCTAACCAGGAAAGGCTCTAACCAAGCTCCAGCGTCGTCACGCCGAAGACGTGCTTCAGCGGGGTGGCCGGCGCCGGGCCGCGATACATGCGCGTCGTCTCGAACACCGGTCGAAGGCCGAGGCCCTCGGCGAGTGCCACCGCCTCGTGGTTCTCCGTGGGGATATCGATGAAGAGAGCAGCCCCTTTCGCTTCGGGGATCAATTCGGCAAGCAGCGCTGCGGCGCTGTCGGCATCGTTGGCAAAGAGCGGCCCGATCTTGTAACCCTCGTAGCAGCGGCGGATCGTGCCGTAACCGCGGATCTTGCCGCTCTTGCGCACCACAGCCGAGCGGCGGCCCTTGCGAGCGGTGCACCAGGCGGCAAGGAAGGCATCCCGCGGCTGCGGAAAGATCGCCGAATCAAAACGCTGCAGGCCTTCGAGGCGCGAATCCATGACCGGGTGCGCGGCAAGCGCCGAGACAGGCAAGGTGGTGGCGACGCCGCCGTAGCGAATGGTGGAATAGGCGGGTTCGAAGCCGGCCTTGCGGTAGTTGTCCTGTTGTGCTGCGACGCCGTCGAGGCCGATCGTGCGGTCCCCCGCGCTTGATATGCCCGTCTCCCAGATCGCCTTGCCGTAACCCTTGCCCCGGAAATCGGGATGGACGATGTAGAGGCCCAGAAAGGCGAAACTCTCACCGTATTTGACGACCGAGATCGAGCCGACGGGGACTTCACCGACTGCGCCGACGAAAAATCCCGACGGATCGGCCTCAAGAAATGCAAGCGAATCGTCGAGGCCCGGGTTCCAGCCCTCCTGACGCGCCCATTCGAGCACGAGTTCCAGTTCGCCGGGCCGCATGGAACGAACGGCAAATTCCGAATTCATGCGACTTTCCCAGATTGAATGTCCCGCAAGTCCATCCCGGCAACGGCAAAGCAATTGTCAGGTCCCCAGTTCCCCGATTGCAGCTGCGAATGATGGAAAGTCGCGCTCATGATCTTGACCACGCGTATAATCATTTTTCGATGCAATGCAGAAAGCTTGGTTTCCGCATTAGCATGAAACAATGCCGATGCAAGCTCAAGAAAATTACTTGCGCCAATTATCTCTCCACGACCGCGAAAGCCTGCCGGCGGTCCCCACCGACGGATCACCGGGCCGTTCCGCCGACCGCCGCCTTCTGCTTTTCGATCCCGTTCGCCATAGGTGAGAAAAGACGAGCCGTCTCGGCCGCCGGTGCGGGATAACCAAACGCGTAACCCTGCAGGCCATCGCAGCCAAGCTGCGCCAGCACGACGGCATGCGCTTCGGTCTCGATGCCCTCGGCGATCACCTCGACGTCGAGCGCCTTGGCGATTTCCACGATCGAACCCACCACGCGCCGCTGCTCGGCGGAGCTGACGACTTCGGCGATGAGCTGCCGGTCGATCTTCAGCCGCTTTGGCCGCAGCTTGACGAGACCGATGAGCGAGGCATGGCCGGATCCGAAATCATCGATCTCGATGTCGATACCCATTTGTTTGATATCGCCGATATGATCCAGCAGTTTTTCGTCGCTGTCGTCGAGAAAAATCGTCTCGACCAGTTCGAAGACGATCACGTCGGGCGGAATGTCGAGTTTCCTCAGCTTGCCGAGCAACGTCGGATCGGCAAGGCGCGACGCCGAGATGTTGACGGCGATGCGCGGAACCGCAAATCCCTGCAACAGCCAGAACAGCCGGTCTTCAAGAACGTTTTTCAGGATCGCCGCATCGATCTCCGCCGCAAGCCCATGCTCGTCGGCGATCTTTAGGAATATCCCCGGGGCGAGCACGCCCTTCTCCGGGTGTTTCCAGCGCGCCAGGGCCTCGAAGCCAATGACTTCCCGCGTCCGGGCATCGAGCTGCACCTGATAATAGGGAACGATCTCGCCGCGCTCCAACCCGAGCTTCAGCTCTTCGGCGAGGCGACGCTTGGCGCGCAGATCTTCCTGCAATTGCCGCGTGAAGAATTCGACGCGATTGCGCCCGAGCTTCTTGGCCTGGTAGAGCGCCAGATCGGATTCGGCAAGCAGGTTGCGCGCCCGCCGATCGCCGCTCCAGGAAACGCCGATCGAGGCGCCGGATTGCAGCATCTCCTGACCGAAGCGGATCTTCTTCCGCAGCCGGCGCTGAAGGTCGTCGGTAATCAGCTTCAATTCGGCGAGATCGCTGAAATTAACCAGCACAATGACGAATTCGTCGCCGCCGACGCGGGCGACCATGCCATTTGCGGGAATGGCGGCGGTGATGCGAAGGGCTGCGGCCCTCAGAACCGCGTCGCCTGCGGCATGACCGTGACTGTCGTTGATCTGCTTGAACTGGTCGAGGTCGAGATGCAGGACGCCAAGCGTCGTGATGCTCCTGTCGGCCGGCAGCTCGGCGAGCCGCTTGTCGAGAAGGCGCCGGTTCGGCAAGCCGGTGAGATAGTCGTGATCGGCGACATGCTCAATGCGCGCATTGCTTTCCTCGAGCGCCAGCGCCCTCGCCTCGGCCACCATCTTCTGGCCGGCGAGTTCAGCGTTGAGCAGGACGTCGGCGGTGACATCCCATTCGGCGCCGATGAAGGAGGGCAGCCCCTCCGCATCCACGTAGAAATGTGCGCGTGACCGCAGATGGCGGATTTCGCCGCTCGGCAGCACGATCCGAAATTGCGAATTATAGGCGCCTCGGGTGGCGATCGCCTGGTCGAAGTCGTATTCGGCTTGCTCGCGGTCGTCGGGATGGATCGCATTCGACCATAACCATGCCGGCACTTCCCGGCATGTCTCGCCGGTCTCGTAGAGACGGTGCATCTGCGCATCCCACAAGATCTCGCTCGTTGCGATGCTGTGCTCCCAGACACCGATCCGGGATGCATCGAGAGCGAGTTCGAGCCGGCGCAGAAGATCCTGAAACTCTTGTTCGGATCGCGTGGGTCTATTTTCTGGCAACGCGGTCTCAGCCTTAGAAGCTTCCATAATCGCAATATGGTCTCAGGCCGGCATTAATGAAGCCTTGTTGCGATGATCGAACTAGTCACTAGGTGAACTGTCCGTTACGACTTTCCCTTTTTGGATCAAAGGACTTGTAGTCCGTAACACAGTCAAGATCAGTGGTTGTGCCGTGGCGGGTTTTTGGCAATCCCGCGGAATTCCGCCGCCCCTTCCAGAACCGCGCCGTCCGACAGTTGCGTGACCGAGCGCCGGTAGATCTGCTGCCACGGCGTCGCATCCGGGGGCACCGGCGGAGTACCGTCGCCCTTGCGCCGTTCGATCTCGGTCTCGTCGACCACCATGTCGCAACGCCCATGGTTGAAGTCGATGCGGATGATATCGCCGCTGCGAAGCCAGGCAAGGCCGCCGCCGGCCGCACTCTCCGGCGAAGCGTTGAGGATTGAGGGGCTGTCGGCCGTGCCCGACTGGCGGCCGTCCCCGATCGTCGGCAGGCTGCTGATGCCGCGCTTCAGAAGATGGTCGGGCGGCTGCATGTTGACGACCTCTGCCGAACCCGGCCAGCCGAGCGGCCCGGCGCCGCGGATGACCAGAATGGTATTCTCGTCGATGTCGAGATCGGGATCGTTGATGCGCTTGTGATAATCTTCCGACCCGTCGAAAACGACCGCCTTGCCTTCGAAGACGCCCTCCCGCCCGGGCTCCTGAAGGTAGCGCCGGCGAAAATCCTCAGAGACCACGCTCATCTTCATGATGGCGAAATCGAAGAGATTGCCCTTGAGAACGAGGAAGCCGGCCCGCTCCTTCAGCGGCTCGCCGAATGGCCGGATAACCTCGCGGTCGCTGGCTTCCTTACCCTGCAAGTTCTCGGCCATCGTCCTGCCCGTCACCGTATCACAGTCGCCATCCAGTTTTCCGGCCTGCAGCAATTCCCACATGATCGCCGGCGTACCACCGGCGCGGTGGTAACGTTCGCCGAGATAGGCGCCGGCCGGCTGGACGTTCGCCAGCAGCGGGATGTCGAAGCCGTGCACCTGCCAATCATCGGGATGAAGCTCGACGCCGGCATGCTTGGCCATCGCCGCCAGATGCGGCTGCGCATTGGTCGAACCGCCGATCGCCGAATTGGTACGGATGGCATTGAGGAAGGCCGCGCGCGTCAAGATATCCGACGGCTTCAGATCCTCGAAGACGATCTCGACGGCGCGCCGCCCGGTGCGGTAGGCCATCTGCCCGCGCTCGCGGTAGGCAGCCGGAATGGCGCCGCATCCGGTCAGCGACAGGCCGAGCGCCTCGGCAAGGGCGTTCATCGTCGAAGCCGTGCCCATCGTGTTGCAGTGGCCGACGGAGGGGGCAGAATCGAGCGCCGCCTGCAGGAATTCCTCCCGGTCGATCTCACCTGCCGCATATTTCCGCCGCATCCGCCAGATCACCGTGCCGGAACCGGCCAGCTCTCCCTCGTGCCAGCCGTCGAGCATCGGCCCGCCGGAGAGCACGATCGCCGGAATATCGACCGTCGACGCCGCCATGATCGCGGACGGCGTGGTCTTGTCGCAGCCGGTCGTCAGCACGACGCCGTCGAGCGGATAGCCATAGAGGATTTCAACGAGGCCGAGATAGGCGAGATTGCGGTCAAGTGCCGCCGTCGGGCGCTTGCAGTTCTCGAAGATCGGATGTGTCGGAAATTCGATCGGAATGCCCCCGGCATCGCGAATGCCGTCACGGACGCGCTTGGCAAGTTCGACATGCACCCTGTTGCACGGCGTAAGATCGCTGCCGCTTTGGGCAATCCCGATGATCGGCTTGCCGGAGCGCAGCTCTTCCGGAGTGATCCCGTAATTCATGAAACGCTCCAGATAGAGCGCCGCCATGTCGATATGATCTGGATTGTCGAACCAATCCTGCGAACGCAGGCGCCGCTTCGGAGACTGGCTGTCGGTCACCTCTTGCCTCCGGGCAGAGCATTCTTCTCTTCGAGGTGCAGGAGCAGGCCGCTATGATCCTTTTCGCCATTGCCGTTTGCGACGAATTCGCCGAATTCGGCGTGTACCGCCGCAGTCAGGGGCAGCGTCAGCGACAGGGCATTGGCCGTCTCCATGGCGGCGTTCAGATCCTTCAGCTGGTTGCTGGACGAACCGCCTGGAGTAAACTGCCGATCGACCATGCGTTTCCCGTGGAGGTCAAGGATACGGCTCTCGGCAAAGCCGCCGCGAATGGCGTCGCGGAAGGCCGCCGGCGAGCCGCCGCCGGCGGCAATCAGCATCATCGCTTCGGCGACGGCGCCGATCGTCACCGCGACGATCTGCTGGTTGGCGAGCTTGGCAAGCTGGCCCGCCCCGCTTGGACCGACGCGGGTAACGCGCCCCATCGGCGCAAAGATATCTGCAAGTGCGTCGATCACACCTTTCTCGCCGCCCGCCATGATGGCGAGCGTACCGGCGTCGGCCCCGACGACGCCGCCGGAAACCGGCGCATCGACATGAGCGATGCCGCGCTCAGCAAGCCTGGCAGCATGGTCGCGGGCAAAATGCGGGGCGATCGAACTCATATCGATAACGGTGGCCGCTGAGGTCATCGCATCGGCCGCTCCGCGGTCGAACAGCACGTCCTTCACCGCTTCGGCATTGGTCAGCATGGTGATGACGACGTCGGCGCCCGAAACAGCATCCGCGGGTGTCTCTGCACAGATCGCGCCGTCTCCCGCCAGAGCCTCGGCTTTGCTGCGATCGCGATTCCAGACGGTGACGGCAAAACCCGCGCCCAGCAGCCGGCGAGCCATCGGCGCGCCCATCAGCCCGGTGCCGAGAAAGGCGATCCGCCTGCCGTCATGACCTCTGCTCGAACCTGTCATTCAGTCCTCCCAACTGTTGTTCGTCTTTGATAACCCCCTCACCCATCGTTGCAACCGTTTTGATGACGCATCGGCCCAAAAACGATACGGGCGAGAACCGAAGTTCCCGCCCGATTTACTCGACAAAGGAAGGTTGAATTCCGTTATTCCGCCGCGAGCCGAATGACCTCCGCCTCTTCGTCCTTGTGTTCGTCCGCCTTGTGCTGGACGAGCGGACGGTTGCCCGTCAGCCGCCGCAGCAGCACGTAGAAGACAGGCGTCATGAAGATGCCGAAGAAGGTCACGCCGATCATGCCCGAGAACACCGCGACACCCATGGCCGCGCGCATCTCCGCGCCGGCGCCTGTGGAGACGACGAGCGGCACAACACCCATGATGAAGGCGAGCGAGGTCATCAGGATCGGGCGAAGACGAAGGCGGCTGGCCTCGATCGCGGCCTCCCGCGGCGTCCTGCCCTCGAACTCCAGTTCGCGGGCGAATTCCACGATCAGGATCGCGTTCTTCGCCGATAATCCGACAAGCACCACAAGACCGATCTGGGTGAAGATGTTGTTATCTCCACCGGTGAGCCAGACGCCTGTGAGCGCAGCCAGCACACCCATCGGCACGATCATGATGATCGCAAGCGGCAGCGTCAGACTTTCATACTGGGCGGCCAGCACCAGGAAGACGAGCAACAGTGCTAGCGGGAAGACGACGACGCTCGAATTACCGGCAAGGATCTGCTGATAGGTCAGATCCGTCCATTCGAAGTCGATGCCTGCCGGCAGGGTCTCGTGAAGGATCTTTTCGATCGCCGCCTGTGCCTGGCCGGACGAGAAGCCCGGCGCCGGACCGCCGTTGATATCGGCAGCGAGGAAGCCGTTGTAGCGGTTCGCACGCTCGGGACCGGTGCTCGGCTCTACCTTCAGCAGGGCCGAAAGCGGGATCATCTGACCCGATGCCGAACGGACTTTCAGCTGGCCGATATCTTCCGGCTGGGCGCGGAATTTCGCATCGGCCTGCACCCGGACGCTGTAGGTGCGGCCGAAGGCGTTGAAGTCGTTCACATAGAGCGAACCGAGATAGATCTGCAGCGTCTGGAAGACGTCGGTGACGGAAACCCCGAGCTGCTCGGCCTTGGCGCGGTCGAGATCGGCATAGAGCTGCGGCACGTTGATCTGGAAGCTGGAGAACAGCCCGGCAAGCTCAGGCGTCTGATAGGCCTTGGCAAGCACCGCCTTGGTTGCCTCGTCCAGCGCCTGATTGCCCAAGCCGGCGCGGTCCTCGATCTGCAGCTTGAATCCGCCCGTCGTGCCGAGGCCGTTGACCGGCGGGGGCGGGAACATGGCGATGAAGGCATCCTGGATGGCCGCGAATTTCTGGTTCAGCGCCATGGCGATGGCCCCGCCCGAAAGATCCGGCGTCTTGCGCTCCTCGAAGTCCTTCAGCGTCACGAAGACGATGCCGGCATTCGACGAGTTGGTGAAGCCGTTGATCGACAGACCAGGGAAGGCGATCGCATTGGCAACGCCCGGCTGCGCGAGCGCAATATCGGTCATGCGCTTGATTACATCTTCCGTGCGGTCGAGGCTTGCGGCATCCGGCAGTTGGGCGAAGCCGATCAGGTACTGCTTGTCCTGAGACGGCACGAAGCCGCCGGGGACCGTGCTGAACAGACTGTAGGTCGCACCGACCAGCGCCAGATAGATCACCATGACAATGCTCTTACGCGACAGCAATCCGCCGACGCCCTTGCCGTAGGCATTCGAGCCGGCGCCGAAGACCCGGTTGAAGCCGCGGAAGAACCAGCCGAAGATGGCATCCATGAACCGCGTCAGCCAGTCTTTCGGCTGATGATGACCCTTCAGCAGAAGGGCTGCCAGCGCCGGCGACAGGGTGAGCGAGTTGAAGGCCGAGATGACGGTCGAGATCGCGATCGTCAGTGCGAACTGGCGATAGAACTGACCGGACAGGCCGGAGATGAAGGCGAGCGGCACGAAGACCGCGACGAGGACCAGCGCGATCGCGACGATCGGACCGGAGACTTCCTTCATCGCCTTGTAGGTGGCCGCCCGCGGCGACAGCCCCTGTTCGATATTGCGCTCGACGTTCTCGACCACGACGATCGCGTCGTCGACGACGATACCGATCGCCAGCACCAGCCCGAACAGGCTGAGCGCGTTGATCGAGAAGCCGAAGACGTACATCACCGCGAAGGTGCCGATGATCGATACCGGAACCGCGATCAGCGGAATGATCGAGGCGCGCCACGTCTGCAGGAACAGGATGACGACGAGAACAACGAGCGCGATGGCTTCGAGCAGCGTGTCGATGACCTTCTCGATCGAGGCACGCACGAATTTCGTCGTATCGTAGACGATCTCGTATTTGACGCCCTCGGGCATGGCGAGCTGCAGCTGATCCATAGTGGCGTGCACATTGTCGGCGATTTCGATCGCATTCGAACCGGGCGCCTGAAGCACGGCAACGGCGACGGCCGGCTTGCCGTCGAGCAGCGAGCGCAGCGTATAGTCTGCGGCGCCGAGCTCGATGCGGGCAACGTCGCGAAGGCGGGTGATCTCGCCACTGGCGCCCGTCTTGACGATGATATTGCCGAACTCCTCAGGCGTGCGCAGGCGGCCCTGGGCATTGACGTTGAGCTGCAGATCTACACCCGGCTGGCTCGGCGATGCGCCGATGATGCCGGCCGCGGCCTGGACGTTCTGGGAACTGATGGCGTTGCTGATGTCGCTGGCGGCGAGATCATGCTCAGCAGCCTTCTGGGGGTCGATCCAGACACGCATCGAATAGTCGCCGGCGCCAAAGACCTGCACCTGACCGACGCCGGCGATGCGGGCAAGCCGATCCTTGATATTCAGCGTCGCATAGTTGCGGAGATAGGTAATGTCGTGATTGTCGCCGTCGGAGACGAGGTTGACGACCATGATGAAGTTAGGCGAACTCTTGACCGTCGTGATCCCGAGCGAGCGGACTTCCGCCGGCAGCCGTGGTTCGGCCTGAGAAACGCGGTTCTGCACCAGCTGCTGCGCCTTGTCGGGGTCGGTGCCGAGCTTGAAGGTGACGGTCACGTTGAGCACGCCGTCCGACGTCGCCTGGCTGGACATGTAGAGCATGCCCTCGACACCGTTGATCTGCTCTTCGAGCGGTGTGGCCACCGTTTCGGCGATGACCGAGGGGTTGGCGCCGGGATAGGTGGCGCGCACAACGATCGACGGCGGCACGACCTCCGGATATTCGGAAATCGGCAGCGCCCTGAGGCCGATCAGGCCGGCAACCACGATGAGGACCGAAAGAACGCCGGCAAAGACCGGTCGGTCGACAAAGAATCTGGAGATGTTCATATCAAAGCCCTCTCCGGGGTGAACATGGATGCAACGTCCCTCTCCGGCGGTTGGAGCCGCCGGCGGGTCATTTATTTCGGGTATTGGCCCTCCCCCGCGAGGGAGAGCGAAGACTTATTGAGCGGTCGCGACCTTCTCTTCCATCTGCGGTATGACGACCGCGCCCGGACGAATGCGCTGCAGACCGTTGACGACGATCTTTTCGCCGGCGTTCAGGCCGCTTTCGACTACCCGCTGGCCGTCGGAAAGCGTGCCGAGCTGGACCTGCCGGTAGGCAACCTTGTTTTCGGCATCGACGACGAAGACGAATTTCTTGTCCTGGTCGGTGCCGACGGCGCGGTCGCTGATGACGATCTTGTTCTCGGCCTTCGGCTGGCCCATGCGCACCCGCACGAACTGGCCGGGGATGAGGCGACCGCCCGGATTGTCGAAGACGGCGCGTACGCCGATCGTGCCGCTTGCCGCATCGACCTCATTGTCGATCAGCTGCAGCTTGCCTTTGATCGGCGTCCCGCTGTCGGCCAGCGTGCCGACCTCGACCGGGATCTGCTCGACCGGCGGCAGGGCGCTATCGGTCTGCGGAAGCTCGGCAAGCGCGCGTGTCACCATTTCTTCGCTGGCGTTGAAGCTCGCATAGATCGGATCGACCGACACCAGCGTCGTCAGCGCCGGCGAGGCCGAGCCGGCGGCAACCAGGTTACCGGCGGTCACCTCGATCTTGCCAATGCGGCCGGAAACCGGTGCCCGCACCTCGGTATAATCGAGATCGAGCTGGGCCGACTGCAATGCGGCCTGCGCCGAACGCAGCCCCGCCTGCGCCTCGGCCAGCGTGCTGTGGCGCTGATCGAGATCGCTCTGGGAGATGGTGCGGTTGTCGGAAAGCCTGCGGCCGCGATCGAGCTCGGTCTGCGCCAGGCTGACCTTGGCCTCGGCCGAAGCGACCTGGCCCTCAGCCTGCGCCACGTTCGCCTGATAGGGAGCCGGGTCGATGGTGAAGAGCAGGTCACCCTGCTTGACCAGGGCTCCTTCCCGGAAGGCCACGGACAGGATGGCGCCGGCGACGCGGGAACGAACCTGGACACGGTCGACCGCTTCGAGACGGCCGGAGAAACTCTCCCAGGCCGTTACGTCGCGCGCCGCGACGACGGCAACCGTCACCGGCACGGCAGGCGGCTGCGCCGGAGCGGAAGCAGCCGTGGCGGTTGTGCTCATCGGCAATTCGAAAAACAATGCGGCGCCTGAAACGGACGCAACAAGGCCCATGCCGGCGCCCACCAGGGCCCAGCGCTTACTTCTGGACGTCATCAGTACTCTCCTTGCGGCCCAAAGCCGCTGAAATATCAGATCATCTTCAATGCAATTGCGGTTGGTCGCTTACGTCCTGAAGGAAGCTTCCGAAATGACGGCTGACGTGTTCCTGCCAGTCGGGCACTCCTTCGGATTTCCCACCATAAAGCGAGGGCCAGCCCGTCCCGGCGGGAAGGACATGCTGGCGCACACCGACGCCGGCCTTTTTCAGGCGGGCACCGTAACCAAGTGTTTCGTCGTGCAGAGGGTCGTCCTCGGCGGTAAAGATCAGTGCCGGCGCGACGCCTGAAAGACGCGAACAGAGGCAAGGCGCCGCATAAGGGTGGCAGCCACCACCGCTCAAGTAATGGCTCCAGCCCTCCGTCCAGCGCTGGCGCATGCCGATCGCCTCGGCCTTGCGGATCGAGGAGGTGCCCATGAAGGGATCGAGCAGCGGCGAAATCAGCACCTGGCCGTCGAGCGCATCCGGCATCTGGTCTCGCGCCTTCAGCGCCACGCCGGCGGCGACATTGCCGCCCGCCTCTTCGCCGGCGACGAAGAGCAGCGACTTACGGTCGCCGAGACCGGCGGCGCGCTTGTTGGCGAGATAGCTGAGAACGGAGAAGGAAACTTCCAGCGCCTTCGGGAAGAGATTGCCGGACAGACTGCTATAATCGACGGCAGCGACGATGGCGCCGGCCTTCGCGAGGCTAATTGCCACCGGCCGGTCGACATTCGTCTCGCTGTCGAGAAAAGCGCCGCCATGCAGGTAAAGCACGATGGGCGGACCCTTGCCGTAATCGGCGCCCTGGTAGATGCGTGCGGAAACGGGGCCGATGGCCACCTTATCCAGCATCATATCTTTCCATGCCACCGTCATGTTCCGGTCTCTTTTGCGTCGGCCACAAGCAGGCAACGCCTGCCGCTTGCATTTTGTACAAAAAAGATATTGTTATTCCATTCAGGGAATAAGAAGCGATATCGCGATTACACTGTTCCAGATCTCGAACAATGGTGCAACGCAAACTGCGGATTTCAAACCGATGGATCAGCTCTCGGCAATGCGCGTCTTCATCCGCGTGGTGGAGACGGGCAATTTCACCCGCGCCGCCGACATGCTCGCCATGCCCAAGGCGACGGTCACCAATCTCATCCAGGGCCTGGAGGCGCATCTGCGCACCAAGCTTTTGAATCGCACGACTCGCCGGGTGATGGTGACCACAGACGGCGCGCTTTATTACGAACGCGCCGCCCAGATCATTTCGGAATTGGAGGAACTCGACGGTAGCCTCTCCAATTCGCAAAGCCTGCCGAGCGGGCGGCTGCGCGTCGAAATGGCCGGTGCTTTCGCCGATTGGATCGTCGTTCCCGCACTCTGCGATTTTTATCAGCGCTATCCCGATATCCGCATCGACCTCGGCGTCGGCGACCGCACCGTCGATTATCTTGCGGAAAATGTCGACTGCGCGCTGCGGGCCGGCACGCCGACCGACCAGTCGCTGATCGCCCGACGTGTCTCCGAAGTCGAGATGATCACCTGTGCTTCGCCGACCTACATCCAGAAGTTCGGCATGCCCGAGCGGCCGGAGGATCTGGAGGCCGATCATTACTCGGTCAACTATTTCCGCGCCCAGAACAACCGAACACTGCCTTTCGAATTTCGTCGGCACAACGAGGTGATCGAGACCAGTCCGCGTTACATCGCCTCGGTCAACGACAGCCGTACCTATCTGACAGCTGCGCTGACGGGTCTCGGCATCGCGCAGGTGCCGATCTTCATGGCGCGTGAGCCAATGGCAAGGGGCGAACTCGTCCGCGTGCTGCCGGATTGGCGTCGCGATCCGCTACCGCTTTACGTCGTCTACCCCCCGAACCGCCATCTCAGCAACAAGGTTCGCGTCTTCGTCGACTGGCTGGTGAAGCTTCTGGTCGAGGCGAAATTGAACGACGTCTGAGCGTTAAGACAAATACGGCCCGGAAGGCAGGGGAAACCTTCGACGGGCCGCAATGTACAACTTTGAACATCAAGCCTGTCGCACCATAGCAAGGGCGCAGCAGGCTTTGGAGGTCGGAAGAGAGCGGCAGGGAATTCCACTCTCTCGCGATAAAACAGATATACGCACTCCCCGCACGATTGTAAGGAAAAATTCCGCAATCACGTTCACAGAATTGCGATAACGGGTTGGCTCCCATGTTCCCGCGCCAGCGGCGGGCGGGATTTCAATTCCTGGCAGCCGGCTTCAGCAGGTCCCCGAGGCCGATGCGGCGGAACAATTCCGCCCGGACACGGTCGGCGATGCCGTTGACGATCTCCGCGCCGTCCTCGGATGGATCGATATGGACGCGGAACGGCCTCGTACCGAACGGCTTGCCGACGACATCGACGATGGCGACGGCTACCGTGCCGGCATCGGCGTCAGCAGGTTCGAGTGCTGCCAGGCCCTGCAGCGCCTGTTCCGGCACACCCTTGTAGGGTCCTTCATTATATTCGGCGGCGCGGGCGGTATCATCCGGCGAACCGGAATGGGCGAAGTGGTTGGTGCCCCTGGTGAAGGCGCCGGGCACGATGATCGAGGTCTCGATGCCCCAGCGGGTAAGCTCGCTGGCATAGGAGACGGCAAGTGAATCCATCGCCGCTTTGGCGGCGAAATAGGGCGAGAGGTAGGGAGGCGTGCCGCCGCGGCTGCTCGACGACGATACCCAGACCAGCAGGCCTGTACCCTGCTTGCGCAGATAGGGGAGTGCCGCGCGGTTGACGCGCTGGGTGGAAAGCACGTTGATGTCGAAGAGTTCGGCGAACTGTTCCGGCGTGAAGGCTTCGGCCGGGCCGAAGGACATATGGCCGGCATTGTGGATGATGACATCGAGGCGGCCCTCATCGGCGATAATCCGGGCGATACCGGATACAACCGAGGCGTCGGAGGCGACATCGAGTTCGACCGAGCGCAGATCGACGTTATTGTCCCTGGCGAATTCAGCCGCGTCGGCGACGGCCGGAGCGTTGCGGCCTTCCGTTGCGCGCATGCCGGCATAGACGGTATGGCCGGCCTTGGCGAGGGCGCGGGCGGTAAGAGCGCCGAAACCGCTGGAAGCGCCGGTGATGATAATGACTTGCTTGCTCATGATCCTATTCCTTCTGGGATTGGGGTTTGGTTGAAGTGGAAGCTTGAGATTGGCGGCGGCATCGAGACAGCCGCCAGCCCTTCATCAGATCACGCCGCCATTGGCGCGCAGCGTCTGGCCGTTGATCCAGCCGCCATCCGGACCGGCAAGAAAGGCAACCGCAGCGGCGATGTCTTCAGGTGTGCCGAGGCGTTCCAGCGGGTTCATCTTCGCCATGCGGGCGATCAGTTCGTCCGACTTGCCGTTGAGGAAGAGGTCGGTGGCCACAGGGCCAGGTGCGATGGCGTTGACCGTGATGTTGCGGCCCCGCATCTCCTTGGCCATGATCGCCGTCAATGTTTCCACGGCAGCCTTGGTAGCAGCGTAAACGCCATAGGTTTCGAGCTTCAGGCCGACGACCGACGTCGAGAAGTTAACGACCCGGCCGCCGTCACGCAGCCGCTTGGCGGCTTCTCGCAGCGTATTGAAGGTGCCCTTCAGATTGACGCCGATCTGCCGATCGAAATTGGCGTCATCGGCCTCGGCAAGCGAAGAGAGCATCATGATGCCGGCATTGTTGATAAGCACATCGACGCCGCCGAAAGCGGCTTCCGCGGCATCGAACATGCGGCGGACGGCTTCGGCGTCGCTGACATCGGCTTTCGCCGTCAGCGCCTTGCCGCCGGCCTGCTCGATCTCCTGGACCAATTCCTCGGCCGGAGCGGCATTGCCGGAATAGTTGATGACGACGGTGAAACCGTCCTTGGCGAGGCGTCGGGCGACTGCCGCTCCAATGCCGCGGGAAGCACCGGTGACCAGTGCCACCTTGCCGTTTTCTTTGGAAGCCATTGTCCTTCTCCTTCATCATGCGCCGCAGCGCGTTTTCAATGAGGAGAAGATGCACCTGTTCATTCTGCGGATAATCAGGCATTATCCGGCATCACTATCCGGAAATTACGAACAACTAGATGGACAGATTTGATGCCATGCGCGTGTTTTGCCGCGTCGTGGAACGCCGCAGCTTCACGCTTGCCGCCGAAGACACCGGCCTGCCGCGCTCGACCGTCACCGATGCGATAAAGCAGCTCGAAGCCCGCCTCGGCGTGCGTCTGCTCCAGCGCACGACACGCCATGTCAGCCCGACGCTCGACGGCGAAGCCTATTACCAGCGCTGCCTGTCGATCCTTGCCGATATCGAAGATGCCGAAGGCGCTTTCGCCGGCGCCAAGCCGAAGGGCCTGCTGCGCGTCGATGTGCACGGCACGCTCGCCCGGCATTTCGTGCTGCCGAGCCTGCCGTCTTTTCTAGAGACCTATCCCGAGATCGAATTCTACATGAGCGAGGGCGACCGGCTGGTCGATCTGGTGCGCGAAGGCATCGATTGCGTGCTGCGCGTCGGCACGCCGCAAGACAGCGACATGGTCGCCCGGCGCGTTGCCCTGCTCGATGAGGTGACACTCGCCTCTCCTGAATATATCGCCACCCATGGCCCGCCGCAGCACCCTGACCGGCTTGACGGCCATCGCATGGTTGGCTTCCGCTCCAGCAGCACCGGCAGTCTGTTGCCGCTCGAATTCATCGTCGACGGCACGGTGCGTGACATCTCCATTCCCGCCACCGTCGCGGTCAATGCCGCCGAAAGCTATATTTCAGCGGCGAGGATGGGCCTCGGCATGATCCAGATTCCGCGCTATCACGCCGAAAAGGACCTTGCCGCGGGCACGCTGGTCCGCGTGCTGCAGGATTTTCCGCTGACCCCCACGCCGGTTTCCCTGCTCTACCCCCGCAACCGCCAGCTTTCGCCGCGCGTGCGCGTCTTCATCGACTGGCTGGTAAAGGTCTTCGCTCGACAAAATTCCGAAAACGCGCTTCACTAAAATGCGCCTTGCCAATATGAGCGCCCGCGGAGAACGGCCATGGCACTCAACGATATCACCGTCTACCAGACGGAAGACGGCTTCGTCGTCGAATTCGGCGGCGAAGGCGAAGACAGCATTGCCGTGACGCTGCGCAGCACGCCTGAGCTGACGTCGGAAAACGCCGTCCTGCGTGCCAAGGCCCTGCTTGCCGCAGCGATCGAACCTGCCCATGGCGACGGCGCGCGCAGCAAGGACCCCGCTTTGCTCGAGGAAGAGCTGGAGGAGGGCCTGGAAGACTCCTTCCCAGCGAGCGACCCGGTCTCGGTCACATCATCCTCGATCCCGATGCGCGATCCGAGCGCCGGCCGCTGACCCCTGTCGCGCAAACAGATGAAACGGTTTTGGGATGACGATAGGCGCGTTGAATGTTATCTGCGTCTGATATGACCGATGGTGGAACGATATCAGGTGGGATCGGCACCGGCACGCTCACCGGCGAAAGCCTCAGGAAGTTTTTCGAGCGCGATGCGATCACCGTCTCTCGCGACCTGCTCGGCTGCCATCTGACCGTGGACGGCGTCGGCGGACGCATCACCGAGACCGAAGCTTATTTCCCCGATGACGAGGCTTCGCACAGCTTCCGCGGCCCGACCAAGCGCAACCTCGCCATGTACGGCAAGCCGGGCAATGTCTATATCTACCGCATCTACGGCATGTACTGGTGCCTGAATTTCGTCTGCCATCCGGGCTCGGCTGCACTCATCCGCGCCCTGGAGCCAGAAACGGGAATTCCTGTGATGATCGAGCGGCGCGGCACCGATATGCTGACGTCGCTCTGCAGTGGTCCCGGCAAGCTCTGCCAGGCACTCGGCATCGATATCGAGATCAATGACAGGCTGCTCGATCGCCCGCCCTATGCGATCACGCCGTCCGCACCGGTGCCGATCGTCTCGGGAAAACGCATCGGCATCACCAAAAATGCCGAAGCACTATGGCGCTTCGGCATTCAGGGATCGCGTTATCTCAGCAAGCCGTTCCGCTAGAGCATGATGCCGAAAAGCGTGACGCAGTTTTCCGTCCAGAAGTGCGGCAACGCCTGGAGTTCATTCCATCACGGCGCTGTGGTCGACGGCAGGTGCTGCCTTCGGTTTGCGTAGCAATAGCACCAGCGGGATGACTGCAAGCGACATCAGCATCAGCAGCTTGAAATCGTCCATATAGGCAATGATCGTCGCTTGCAGGGTGATGACCTCGTTGAGCGAGGCGCGGCCGGCCGCAGTCACCGGGCTGAGCCCCTGCGCAGCCACCGCATTGAAAGCGTGATTGAACGGCGTCACATAGGCCGCGATCGATTCATGATTGCTCTGCGTGTTCTCGACGATCAGCGCCGAGACGATCGAGATGCCGACCGCCGAGCCGATGTTTCGCGACAAGTTGTAGAGACCGGTGCCGTCGCCGCGCATATGGGGGGGCAGCGTGGAAAAAGCGATCGTAGTCAGCGGCACGAACAGAAAGCCGAGACCGGCGCCCTGGATGAAGCCGACCGAGACAATCGTCCATTGCGAGACGTCGGGTGTCCAGCCGGTCATGTCATACATCGCCCATGCGGTGAGCCCGAGGCCCAGCGCCAGCAAGGCGCGCGTATCGACCTTGCCGACCAGCCGCCCGACGATGAACATGCAGAGCATGGTGCCGAGCCCGCGCGGCCCCATGACGATGCCGGCGGTAATGACGGGATAGCCCATCAGCGTCTGCAGATAGGGCGTCATCAGCGCCAGCGAGGCGAGATAGGTAATACCGATCACGAAGATGAAGACCATGCTGATCGAAAAATTCTGGTCGAGGAACAGCTTCGGATTGACGAAGGATTTCTCCGCCGTCAGCGTATGCACCAGAAGCAGATAGAAGGCGGCGGCGCAGATGATCGCTTCCAGCATGATCTCACCGGAGGAGAACCAGTCGAGTTGCTCACCGCGGTCGAGGAAGAGCTGCAGCGAGGCGATGAACAGGCTCATCATCCCGAAACCGAACCAGTCCAGCTTGGCGAGCACATCCCTCTTCGTCTCCGAAACGAAGACGACGATACCGGCAAAGGCAAGCGCGCCGATGGGCACGTTGATGTAGAACACCCAGCGCCAGCTGATATTGTCGGTCAGCCAGCCACCGATGACGGGCCCGAGGACCGGTCCGACCATGACCGAGACGCCGAAGAGGGCCATGGCCGAGCCGCGCTCCTCGACCGTATAGATATCGAGGAGGATGCCCTGGGAAAGCGGCACCAGCGATGCGCCGAACAGCCCTTGCAGCAGGCGGAAGGCGACGATCTGATTGAGCGATTGCGCCAGGCCGCAGAGAACGGAGGCCGCCACGAAGCCGGCGATGGCAACGAGCAGCACGCGCTTGCGGCCGAACTTGGCGGCGAGGAAGCCCGACGGCGGTGTCATGATTGCCGCCGCGACGATATAGGAAGTCAGCACCCAGTTGATCTGGTCGGCAGAGGCCGACACGCTGCCCTGGATATAGGGCAGCGCGACGTTGGCGATCGTCGTGTCCAGCGCCTGCATGATGACGGCGAGAATGACGCAGGCCGTGATCGCACCGCGATTGGCAACCGGGCTCGCCGGAGAAGCAGAAGCGTTACTCATCATCCTTGCCCTGAGGCCGACCCAGAAGCTTGTTGACGAAGTCGGGCAGGCCGCGGGCATGGCCGGTCTCGACATCGACCACCGTGCTCATGCCGACGCGCAGCGGCGGCTTGCCTTCGCTGTCCTCGATGCTGACGCGCATCGGAATGCGCTGGACGACCTTCACCCAGTTGCCCGTAGTGTTTTGCGCCGGCAGCAGCGAGAAGCTGGAGCCGGAGGCCGGGCTGATGCTCTCGACCTTGCCCTTCCACATCACGCCCGGGTAGGTGTCGACATAGATTTCGGCCGTCTGGCCTGATTTGACATAGGTGAGCTCGGTTTCCTTCGGGCTGGCGGCGATCCACAGGTGATCGGTGGCGACAAGCGAGAAGGCCTGCTGCGAAGCCTGCAGGTAGGAGCCGACCTGCAGCGCGTTGACATTGGTGACGATACCGTCGAACGGCGCCTTGACGACGCTGTGGTCGAGTTCGCGCTGGGCGTTGTCGACATTCGACTTGGCCTGCAAGTAGAGCGGGTTTTCCTCGATCGGCTGGTCGGCCGAGCCGCCGAGCTGGGCAAGCGTGGTTGCAGCTTCCGCCTTGGCGACGGCAACCTTCTGCTGCGCGGCTTCGAGATTGTGCTTGGCCTCGTCATAGGCCGACTGCGTCGCGCTGCCATTGTTGACGAGGTTCTGCTGCCGGTCGAACTGATCCTGGTAATAGGGCAGGTCGGCTTGCGCCTGCGTGATCTCGGCCAGCGACTGCTGATAGCTGGCCTCGAGGTTCATGATCTGGTTGCGCTGCACGCCGAGCTGCGCCTTGGCGCCATCGAGCGCGATCTTGAAGGAATCGGCCCTGAGGCTGAAGAGCACCTGCCCTGCCTTGACCGCCTCGTTCTCATGCACGTCGATCTTTTCGACGATGCCTGAGACATCGGTGGTGAGCCCGACCATATCGGCCTGGAGATAGGCGTTGTCGGTCGACATCACCTGGCCGCCATTGACGTAATAATAGCCGCCGACGACGAGCGCGACCGGCAGCAGGGCGAACAGGATCGGCCGCGTGAGACTGCGCCGGCGGCGGACCTTGTTGCCGCCAGGCGCAGCCACGGCAGCAGCCGGCGCTGAATTGGATGGAGGCGCTTCGGCTACCGTTTCCTGCTGTTTGGCTTGGTTTTCTTCGACAGGTGTCTTGGCATTGGCGTCGGCAACGACGCGGAGGGGGGATTGATCAGCCATCGTTCGTCTCATTCTCGTCGACCGGGCTCCGGCATGCCTGAACCAGGTTCGTCTTCATTACGGATAGGATGTGGAAAAGCTGCTCGCGCTGCTCGGCCGTAATGCTTTGCAACGCTTCTGCGCGGGTGGTGTCGCCAAGCTCGCGCATTTCGGCGAGCAGCGGGTGCGCCTCGTCGCGCATGTAGAGCAGCCAGATCCGCCGATCGGTCGGGTGCTGGCGGCGCTCGATCAGCCCACGTTCGGCGAGCTTGTCGAGGATGCGCACCAGCGTGATCGGCTCGACCTCGAGGATTTCGGCAAGGCCGCCTTGATGGATGCCTTCGTTATTCGAGAGATAGGCAAGCGTCTGCCATTGCGACCGGGTCAGCCCAAGGCACTTCGCACGTTGCTCGAACCGCTTGCGCAGCAGCCGTGCGACGTCGTGGAGAAGGAAGCCGAGGGTCGGAGTAGCGCTCATGAAGACCTGCGATCATTAATTTATAAGCATACTTATAATATAGGTAGATATATTGAGCATGCCGAGCGCGCAAGGGCACGGTCGCAGGATTTCGCAAGCGCAGCCAAAATGCCGCAGCTGCGACCGGAAGGCTCGCAATTCGCCACTCTTGTCCGTGCAAGACTTCCGTCCAGTGGCGGCAGCCCGGCTTCAGCCCTAGTTTCGGGCAGACATCGCCTCCGCCGGAGGTGCGCAGGAGGGTTCGATGGCGTTCTTCGAAAGCATGCTGACGCTGTTGCTGGTGGCGATCGTCTTCCTGCAATTCTCCAGGAAATTCCGCATCCCTTATCCAACCATGCTGGCGATCGCCGGCATCATCGTCGCCGCCGTCCCCTGGGCACCCGAGGTCGCGATCGATCCTCAACTGGCGCTGGCGCTGCTGATCGCGCCGGTGCTTTTCGACGCCGCCTATGACCTGCCGCCGCGAACGTTGCGACGCAACTGGCTGCCGCTCTTCTCGCTCGCCGCCATCGCCGTGGTCCTGACAACCGCTGCAGTTGCCACCGTCAGCGTGACCATGGCCGGCCTGCCGCTCGCCGCAGCCGTCGCACTCGGCGCTATCGTCGCACCACCGGATGCGGCGGCGGCGACCGCCATGCTCGACCGTTTCGACCTGCCGCGCCAGACCTATGTGATCCTGAAAGGCGAGAGCCTTCTCAACGATGCCGTGGCGCTCCTGATCTTCAGCGCTGCGGTGGCGGCCGCCGCAAGCCCCGCCTTCTTCACCGGGGCCCTGGCGGAGCTGGCGCTGGCGGTGCCGGGCGGCCTCATCCTCGGCTATCTCCTCGGCCGTCTCTACATGGTGGTCGGGTTGAAGCTCGCCGGCACGCTCGGCGGCACCCTGCTCGAATTCGTCGCCACCTTCGGCACCTGGATCATCGCCGAGCGGCTGCACCTTTCGGCGATTCTCGCCATCGTCGTCTATGCGATGGTGATCGCCCGCTACATGCCCGAGCGGCAGACCGCCCGCCACCGCATTCATTCCTATTCGGTCTGGGAAGCCGCGGTCTTCCTGCTCAACGTGCTCGCCTTCCTGCTGATGGGCCTGCAAGTCCGCCAGATCGTCCTCGACCTCGATCCCGGCCGGCTGAATTTCGCAATCACCCTGGCCGCCGCGGTCTTCGTCACGGTCATCGGCGTGCGCCTGGTCTGGGTGCTCCTTTATAACCGCGTGATCACCTTCCTCGCGGAGCGCGGCTACACCAGACAGGCCGTTCCCACCTTCGCCACCAGCCTGCTCGCCGGCTGGTGCGGCATGCGCGGCCTCGTGACGCTGGCGACCGCGCTCGCGCTGCCGATCGACTTCCCCGATCGCGACATCATCCTGCTCAGTGCGCTGGCCGTCGTTCTCGGCACCCTCATCGTCCAGGGCCTGACGCTCGGACCGCTGATCCGCTTCCTGAAATTCGAGCCGGACACCTCACTCGACCGCGACCTCACCAAGGCCCGGGTCGCGTTGATCGATGCGGCGCTGGCCCAACTTGCCGGCGGCGAGGATAAATCCACGCGCATCCTGCGTGACGTCTACACCTCCGAGCGCGAGATCACCGCCGACGGGAAACATCCACGCGAAGTCAGCAGCCTCGATAAGCAGCGCCGCAGCGTCATTGCCGCCAAACGCCGCAAACTGGCAGCGATGCGCCGCGCCGACGAGATCGACGACGATGTCTTCCACATGCTGGAACAGGAGCTCGACTGGGCCGAACTCGCCGTCCTGCCGCCCGGCCGCGACGAGATCGTCGAGAGCTGACGCCATCCATGAAGTTTTGATGGATTTCGCAACCCCGGCCAATTGGCATTTGCTATTTTTCGCCGCTGCCGTTTATATCCGGTTCCACAAGTTACGATTTTTCCGATGTGCATTGCGTGCCGGCCTTCCCTCCTATGGATTGAACGCCGGGGGAAATCGCGGGGGCCACGCCTTCGTTCAAAGCAGCAAAACATGAAATAACATCACCTTATCTTAGGTTCGGCGGCAGTCTATCGGCCGTCGCGATTGGAGGGACCGGTATGACTTACGTGCTTCGACGGATATTGATGCTCGGCTGCATCACCACGTTCATGCCCCTGGCCGCCATGGCACAGGGCGCACCATCCGCCCCTCCTCCCGTCACTGTTGCCAAGCCGGTCGTTCGCGATGTCGTCGACAGCGACGAGTTCATTGGCCGCTTCGAGCCGGTCGACGAAGTCTCCGTTCGCTCGCGTGTCGGTGGATACTTGCAGGAAATCCATTTCCAGGACGGCGCATTGGTCAAGCAGGGTGACCTGCTGTTCGTCATCGACCAGAGGCCGTTCGTCACCGCGCTTAGCCAGGCAAAGGCGACGCTCGAAGCGTCGCAATCCGCTCTGGTCTTTGCCGATGCGCAGTTTAAGCGCGCACAATCGCTCACCGCGAGCGGCAGCCAGGCGGCGCAGACGCTGGACGATCGCCGCCGTGAGTTCGATTCGGCCGAGGCCAATGTCCGCGGTGCGCAGGCCGCCGCCGATCGCGCTTCTCTCGACATGGAATATACCGAGATCAAAGCGCCGCTCAGCGGCCGCATCGACCGCCGGCTGATCTCGGCCGGCAACCTGGTGCAGACTGACCAGACCGTGCTGACCACCATCGTCTCGCTCGACCCGATCGATTTCTATTTCGACGTCGATGAGCGCCGCCTGCTGAATTTCGCCGACACGGCGCGCAAAATGGGTAAGGAACTTCAGCAGGGCGGCGGCGGATTGGATGTATCCGTCACCATCTCGGATCCTTCTGCCAAGCCATTCAAGGGGAAACTCGACTTCGCTGAGAACCGGGTCGACAATGAGAGCGGCACCATTCGTCTGCGCGCCCGCTTCCCCAACCCCGATCTCGTCCTTCAGCCCGGACTCTTCGGCCGCATTCAGGTCGAAGCCTCCAACACCTACCAGGCCATTCTCGTCCCGGACGAAGCAATCGGCTCGGACCAGAATGAACGCGTCGTCTATGTGGTTGACGCGCAAGGAAAGGTTTCGACCAAGCCCGTGAGGCCCGGCCCGCGGCTCTACGGCTATCGTGTGATCCGCGAGGGCCTCGACGGCACCGAGACGATCATCGTCAACGGCCTGATGCGCGCCCGCCCGGGATCGACGATCACGCCTCAGATGACCAAACTGCCGCAGGAGCGCCAGGACACCCCGCCTGAAGCCGCCAATGCGGAGAACGGACAATGAGATTTGCGCACTTCTTCGTCGACCGGCCGATCTTTGCGGCCGTCATCTCGATTCTCTTTCTCGTCGTCGGCGGCATCGCCTATACGCAATTGCCGGTCTCCCAATATCCGGAGATCGCGCCACCGACCATCGTCGTGCGCACCTCCTATCCCGGCGCCGATCCGCAGACGATCGCCGACACCGTTTCGACCCCGCTCGAACAGCAGATCAACGGCGTCGAAGACATGCTTTACATGTCGTCCTATTCCAGCGCCGACGGCGCCATGTCGCTGACGATCACCTTCAAGCTCGGCACCGATCTCGATAAGGTTCAGGTGCTTGTCCAGAACCGTGTTTCGATCGCGCTGCCTCGCCTTCCGGAAGAGGTGCAGCGGCTCGGCGTGACCACCGACAAGAGTTCGCCCGACCTAATGATGGTGGTGCACTTGCTGTCGCCGTCGCACCGCTATGACCAGCTTTACGTCTCGAACTACGCCCGCAACCGCATCCGCGACGTCCTCGTTCGCCTTGACGGCGTCGGCGACGTGCAGCTCTTCGGCGAGCGCCAGTATTCGATGCGCATCTGGCTCGATCCGGAAAAGCTCTCGGCCTACGGCATGACCTCGGACGACGTCGTCTCCGCCTTGCGGGACCAGAACGTCCAGGTCTCCGGCGGCAAGATCGGCGCGCCGCCTGTCACCGGCAAGAACGCCTTCGAATATACGGTGCGAACGGACGGACGCTTCTCCGACGTCCGCGAGTTCCGCTACGTCATCGTCAAATCGACGGGCGCCGGCCGGCTCGTGCAGTTGCAGGATGTCGCCCGTATCGAACTCGGCGCCCAGGACTACGTCACCAACAGCTACCTCAACAACGACCCGGCGGTCGCCCTTGGCATTTTCGCCCGGCCGGGAACCAATGCACTGGATACGGCCCATCAGGTCCAGACATTGATGAAGGATATCTCCCAGAATTTCCCCGAGGGGCTGGAATATCGCATCGTCTACGACACGACCGAATTCATCTCGGATTCGATCAGCGAGGTCTATAGAACCATCGCCGAGGCCGCCATCCTGGTGGCGATCGTCGTTCTCGTCTTTCTGCAATCCTGGCGAACCGCGATCATACCGATCGTCGCCATTCCGGTCTCGCTGATCGGCACCTTCGCCATCCTGCTGGCGTTCGGCTTCTCGCTCAACATGCTCACTCTGTTCGGGCTGGTACTGGCGATCGGTATCGTCGTCGACGATGCGATCGTGGTCGTGGAAAATGTCGAGCGCAATCTGGCGCGCGGCATGACACCGAAGCAAGCTTCCCATGTGACGATGGACGAAGTCGGAACCGCCGTCATCGCCATCTCGCTGGTGCTGATCGCGGTGTTCGTGCCGACAGCCTTCATTCCCGGCATATCGGGCCAGTTCTACAGGCAGTTCGCCGTGACGATTTCGGTCACCACCGCGATATCGGCGTTGAATTCGCTGACACTGTCGCCCGCCCTCGCCGGCATATTGCTGAAAACCCACGACCACGAAACCCGGCGCGCGAATATCGCCGCACGGTTTGGCAGAGGTCTCGCGGACGGTTTCAATCGCGGCTTCGACAGGATGAGTTCCGGCTATTCATGGATCGTCCGGCATCTGGTCCGCAGCTGGGTCGGATTGACAGCCGCGATGATTGCCTTCGTCTGCCTGCTCGGAGCAACCTGGTACATGGGCACGCGCGTTCCCGCGGGCTTCATCCCGACCATGGACCAGGGTTACGCGATCGTCGTCATACAGCTTCCAGACGGCGCCTCGCTGGCGCGTACCGACGCCGTCGTCAAACAGGTGGGTGATATCGCCCGGACCGTGCCGGGTGTCGGCAACGCTGTGCAATTTGCCGGCTTCAGCGGGGCAACGTTCACCAATGCCTCGAATTCGGGCGTCGTCTTCGTGCCGTTCAAATCCTTTGCCGAACGTGAGGAAGGCGGAGAAAACGCCAACAAGATCATCGGCGAGCTTTACGGCAAACTGCAAAGCATCCAGGAAGCCTTCATCATTGCCATCCCGCCGCCGTCCGTGCGTGGCGTCGGCAACTCCGGCGGCTTCAAGATGCAGATTTCCGATCTTGAAAACGCCGACATGACGCGCGTGCTCGGCCTCGCCCGCCAGATGATGGGTGCCGCGGCCACCACCGAGGGGCTGACCGGCGTCTTTACGACATTCTCCGATGCAAGCCCGCAATACTTCCTGGCGATCGACCGTGACAAGGCACGCTTTCTGAATGTGCCGATCCCCAATATCTTCAACGCGCTTTCCATCAATCTGGGCGTCGCTTACGTCAATGATTTCAATGCGTTCGGCCGCGTCTACCAGGTTCGCGCGCAGGCCGACCGGCAATATCGCATGGACAGGGAAGACATCCTCGCCCTGAAGGTTCGATCGGCGACCGGCGCGCTGGTTCCGCTTGGAACGTTAATGGATATCCAGGATGCCAGCGGCCCGGCACTTGTCCAACGCTACAACATGTACGTCTCGGTGCCGCTTCAGGGCAATCCGACGCCTGGCACATCGACGGGCGACGCCATCGCAAAGATGGAAGCGCTGGCAGCGAAGATCCTGCCGCAGGGGACAACCTTCGAATGGACGGAACTCGCCTATCAGGAAACCCATACCGGCAACACCGCCGTCTACATCTTCGCCCTCTCAGTCGTCTTCGTCTTCCTGGCGTTGGCGGCACAATATGAAAGCTGGGTTCTGCCGCTCGCGATCATTCTCATCGTGCCGCTTGCGGTGCTCGCGGCGCTGATCGGGGTCTCGCTGAGGGGAATGGACAACAACGTCCTGACCCAGATCGGCCTGATAGTGCTGATCGGTCTTGCGGCCAAGAACGCCATTCTGATTGTCGAGTTTGCCAGGCAGGCGGAAGACGAGGGCAAGTCGCCGGTGGAAGCGGCCATCGAGGCCAGCCATCTTCGCCTGCGCCCGATCCTGATGACGGCATTCGCCTTCATCTTCGGCGTTCTACCGCTTGCCATCGCGACCGGCCCCGGCGCGGAAATGCGCCAGTCGCTCGGCACCGCCGTCTTTTCGGGAATGCTTGGCGTGACGATCTTCGGCCTGTTCCTGACGCCGGTCTTCTACGTCGTGCTGCGCGGCTGGCGCCGCAAGCAGCCGGCGGAAAAAACGGTGGAGGCCGTCCCGGTTGAAAGCGAAACGGTCTGATCCGCTCCGGCGGGAGGCCGAGAAGGCGGAAGTCAGGTGGAAAACAGATGCACCTGACCCTGCCACAGGCGGGCGACGGTCAGCTTGCCGCTGCGGTAGGCGCGCGTATCGAGATTGAGCCGTCTCGGCCGTATGTCGGGCTCGTCGTTCGGCGTGTGACCGTGAACGACGAGCTTCGGCAGCGGCACCCGGCTTTCGAGAAACCGCTGTCGGATCATGACCAGATCCTCGTCCGTCTGCTCGTCGAGCGGCAGCTTCGGATTGATGCCGGCATGCACGAAAATCACATTTGGAGTCTCCAGCATCACAGGCATCGCCCGCATGAAATCGATATGCGTGCGCGGCAGCGACTGGCGCAGGAAGGAATCGAGCTTTGCGCCTGAAGGAAAGACCAGCGGCAGATGCTCCGGATCGAGGCCATAGGATTTCAGCGACTCCGCCGAACCCATCCGCATCCACTCGTCATAGGAAATCCAGCCGTCGATATAGTCGAGCATGGCGATTTCATGATTGCCGGCAAGGCAGATACGGTCGAAATCATCCGGCGGCGGCGCCATGAGATGGGTGATGACCTGGGCCGATGCCGGTCCGCGGTCGATATAGTCGCCAAGCGTCACGATCAGTTTACGCCCCGGCAGCCGCGCGGCATCGCGCAGGATCGCCGCCTCGGCTTTCGCAAGCAGATCGAACCGCCCATGAATGTCGCCGATCGCATAGGTTGGGATCGCGGCAATATCCAGCGTCAGACGTGGTCTCGACTGGCGTGCCATTTTCGAAACCTCGCCGTTGCGAGCAAGAGTATCGCTCATCATGTTTCTCAATCAAGGAAGCCCCACTTGCCGGTAAGTAGAGGCGAAAACAAGGCAATCAAGCTGGTAAGAAAATTCAAAGCCTTGGAGTTTTGTAGAAAAACCGGCCTTATCATTCGAGGGCCGATCCCTCACTCCTGTATGCCTGCCATCGGCCCGACGATTGGAGCGATTTTCGGAAGGCACGAGGCGCCGAGTCAAACTGTTGCAGCGTTCTTCGCCATCCGAAAAGACGCAGAGCGCCGTAGGAAAGAGTGACCGATGGGAACGGTATCGCAGTTTCAGGATAGAAAAAGGCCTCCCGCGCATCGCATCGAAAGTGAAGAGGAGGCGATATCCACCGCCCGCGCCCTTGCTGCCGCATTCCGGCACCAGGCGAGCGAACGCGACATCAACCGCGTACTGCCCTTTGCCGAACTCGACGCGCTGTCGGCATCGGGACTGACGGCGATCACTGTTCCGCCCGACCATCAAGGGCTCGACGTATCGAACGCGCTGCTCGCGGAAATCGTCGCAATCATTGCCGAGGGCGATGCCTCGATCGGCGAGGCGCTGGAAAACCATTTCTGTGTGCTGGAAACGCTGCGCACCCAGGCGACCGAGGATCTGCAGGCATCGCTGTTTGCCCGCGTGTTGCTCGGGGACCGCTTTGCAGGCGCCACCTTTATCGAAGGAACCGAGCTTACGGCCGAAGGCCCAGGTTACCGCCTGAGCGGGCGAACGCGACAGGCGTCCGGTATTTTGTTCGCCGACTGGATCGCCGCTGTCGCCGCCGCTCCACCCAGCCGTCCAGTCACCCTTTACCTGGCAGGCGACGACGAAGGCTTGCAGGTGGTCGACGATTGGGATGGCTTCGGCCAGCGCACCAATGGATCGGCTACGGCCATCGTCGGCACGCTTTACGTCAGTGCCGATGCGATTGCGCCGCCCCCCTCCTCCGACGTTTCGACCGGTATCTCGCTCGGCCTGCTGCTCAAGGCAAGTGTCAGCCTCGGCATCGCCCGGGCCGCCTGGAGCGACCTGATGACGGCAATTGGCGATCCCGGCACGACGGTCCTTCCCCGCATCGGCGAACGCGCCATCCGCATCGAAGCGACGGCGGCAGCCTTAGAACGGGCTGGCCGTAAACTCGACATTGCACAGGTCAATCCCGTCGAGGCCGCGATGGCGGACGCGCATTTCTCCGCCTCGGCGGCCGCGATCCTCGCCGGGGAAACGTCACTCGACACCGCAAACGCGCTGTTCGAACTGGCAGGGGAAACATCGGCCGGCATCGGGCTCAATCTCGACCGGCATTGGCGCAATGCCCGCATTTACGCTCTATCGCTGCCACGGGACAGGCTGGTGCGTGCTGCAGGCGAATATCGGTCGAAGCCCGGCGACGTCTAAAGCTCTTTGTCTTGATGCATGTCGTTATCCCGGAACCGCTACACACTTCCGAGCGACATGCATTCAATTCAGCTGGCGGCGGAGATCGGCAATTCTTCCTTGGGGCCGTCGATGCGGCCGCCGGCGGCGACGAATTGCTCGAGGCTCATATTGTCGAGAATGGCGGCGATCGCGTCACGAACATCGGTCATCGAGCGCCGCACCTGACAGGTTTCCGGATCGGCGCAGTCGTCGCAGGCCTCGTAAGCCGTACGGCTGGCACAGCGGATCGGCGCCAGTGGCCCGTCGAGCGTGCGGATGACATGGCCGATGCGGATTTCGGAGGCCGGCCGCGACAGGGAATACCCGCCGCCCGGCCCCTTCTTCGAGCGCAGAATGCCGACATTGCGCAGTTCGAGCAGGATCGTATCGAGAAACTTCTTCGGGATATTATTACGGGCGGCGATGTCATTGATGAAGGCGGTCTCGCCGGGCGCCAGCCGCGCCAGGTCGACCAGCGCCTTCAGCCCATATTTTCCCTTTTTCGTCAGCATCGTCATTGCCCTGTAGAAAACGCAGTATTCACCCCTGCCAATAGCAGGCAAATAGCGTCAAAAGCGTGAACATACAACAAAATAGCTATTATTTATAGCTTATATCGGCAACGTCGCAGGCCGCCCGGCAGTCTTGGAACCGACCGAGCAATGCCGCTACCGCCAAGTTCAAAGTGTTACAGCGCTGCGCTGTCGTCTCGCTCAGATCGTCTTCAGCATACCGCCATCGACAAAATAGGTCGAGCCGACGCAATAACTCGCCCGCTCCGAACTCAGAAAGACGAAGACGTTTGCCAGTTCCTCCGGCGTGCCGAAGCGTTTCGAGGCGGCATGCTCGTTGGCGACGCTCTGCAGGTAGCCCTCCCAGTTGCCGCCGGTTTCGGCGGTCAACTGCTTGGCGGTCTTGATCCAGTCGGGGGTGAGGATCAGGCCGGCATTGACGCAGTTGACGCGGATATTGTCCGGGATGAGTTCGGTCGAAAGCGTCTTCGAAAACATCATCAGCGCCGACTTGCTGACATTGTAGATCGGCTCGTACCAGAGCGGCTGGACGGCGCAGATCGAGGCATTGTGCAGGATCACGCCGCCGCCGCGCCTCTTCATCTGAGGGGCGATGCCGCGCGCAAGCCGCACCGCGGCCATCACATGCAGGTCCCAATAGCTCTGCCACTTCTCATCGGGCGCCTCCATCACCGTCTCGTTCGATCCGGTGCCGGCATTGTTGATGAGGATATCGGCGCCGCCTCTTTCCGCCGCCGCCGCAATGATCGCCTCCGTTCCGTCGACCGTCGCCACATCGGCGGCAACAGCGACGGCGCTGACGCCGTACTTCTCGGCGATACGGGCGGCCTCCGCCTCGAGCCGTTCGCCGCCGCGGGCCGCCAGCACGAGATTGGACCCCTCAGCCGCCAGCCCCTCGGCGATCGCCAAGCCGATCCCGACAGACGCGCCTGTTATAACGGCGGTCTTTCCCTTCAGTCCCAGATCCATATTTTCCTCCGCGCAAGCGGCCGGCGGTTCCGGCCTGATGTGCCGAATGTTCCGCCAATGTAACCGCGCGTCAAGCACTGAGATGCCTCTTGCGGCGGGCACCGATCTGTCGCAGCCTGCATCCCCACATGCGAGGAGTTTTCATGCGACGTTATTCAGCCTGCATAGAGTGGCTGTTTGCCGAAGAAGGCGACAGCTTTCCCGATCGCGTCCGCCGCGCCCATGCCGGCGGCCTGACGGCCATCGAATTCTGGCGCTGGACCGACAAGGATCTGGACGCGATCGAGGCGGCGCTTGATGAAACCGGCCTTGCCGTCACCAGCCTCGTCGCCGAGCCGATGATCGCGCTGACCGACGCCGGCAACCGGCAGGCATGGCTGAAAGGCCTTACCGAATCCGTCGCGGCCGCAAAGCGTCTCGGCGCGCCGGTGCTGATTGCCCAGGCCGGCAACGATCTTCCGGGCGTGAGCCGCAAGGAGCAGCGCCGGGCGCTCACCGAAACGCTGAAGGCCGGCGCCGATATTCTTGCAGGCGGCGGTGTGCGCCTCGGCGTCGAGCCGCTCAACATCCGCATCGATCATGTCGGCTATTTCCTCGATTCGACCCGCGAAGGTCTCGACATCATCGATGACATCGCCCGCCGCGAGATCGGCATCGTCTACGACATCTACCATTCCGCGGTGATGGACGAACGCACCGAAGAGGTGCTGGACGGCCGTCTCGACCGTGTCTTCCACGTCCATGTCGCCGATCATCCCGGCCGCAACGAACCTGGCTCCGGCGGCATCGACCTAGCCCATCGCCTCGGCTGGATCTTCGCCAACGGCTATGACGGCGCCGTCGGCCTGGAATACCGGCCGACCAGACCCGGCGCCGACGCAGTCATGGCCGCGATCGCCTCGCTCGACGGTTAGGTCGGGTTTGCGCCTTCGGCAAAGGCTTCAAGCTCGGGGTCGAAATCGACCTCGACGACATTGTTGAAGACGGCAGTGGCCAGCATTATGCCGGCAAAGGCGACGAGATCGACCAGCTCCTTGGTATCGTAGCGCTGTTTCAGCTTCGCCCAGAGTTCGGTCGGAACCGCATTGGAATCGGCGACGATCGCCTTGCCGAAAGCGTCGAGCAAAGCTTCCTCCTCGGACAGTTTGAGCGCGTCGGGATTGAAAGCCTTGTTGATCAGCGCCCGGCGAAAGAAGGTGACGGCGATCTTCGATTTCGCCGCCTTCGAAATCGCATGCGAAAAGATCCAGATCGCCCGGTCGCTGATGATGGGGTCGAGCTCGGCCCGCAGCGTGAACCATTCGGCGTAGATGCGATGGGCGGCCGGCGAATGCAGCAGCGTCCGCTTCATATTGGTCATGCGTCCGCGCAGCCTGACTTCCTCGTCATGCGCCGCCCGAACCTCTTGTGAAGCGGTGTCGTAATCGATCTGCGGGAGGTGGCTCATTGGGTCCTCTTTCTGACGCACAAAGATAAATCCGCTTGGCCGCCGTGCCGCGCCCACTTAAGTTCCTCATATCGAAGGTGGAGGCAAGGCATGAGCGACGATCACGAGCATCACCACATCGACTGGCGGGAGCATGGCGTCAAGGTCATCCCCGGCAATTCGCTCGATCCGAACACCGCCCAGACGCCGGGCATGAACCGCGCGACCGCGATCAACAACGCCCGCGCCGGGGCCGAGAAAATCTGGGCCGGTACGGTGACGATCCATGCCAATGCCAAGACCGGCGCTCATCATCACGGCGATCTCGAAAGCATCATTTATGTCGTCAAGGGCAAGGCCCGCATGCGCTGGGGCGAGCACCTGGAATATACCGCCGAAGCTGGCCCCGGAGACTTCATCTACGTCCCGCCCTATGTGCCGCATCAGGAGATCAACGCCAGCCGCGACGAGACGCTGGAATGCGTGCTCGTCCGCTCAGGCCAGGAACCCATTGTCGTCAATCTCGATATCGAGCCGGTGGAAAAGCCTGAAGACGTGCCCTGGATCGACCCGATCCATCGCTGATGTATGCCGACATCCGTCAGGCGTGAACCGCATCCACACCGCTCAGGGCCGGCTTCTCGATGACCCGGCCGGTATCGGCGGCATAAAGATGGATCGCATTGTGGTCGATCGCGATGCCGATCGGATCGCCCGACTTCACGGTCACGGCCTCGGTCAGCGCCACAGCGAAGGGCAGCCCGTCGAAATCGGCGTGAACGACGCGGCTCGCGCCGAGCTCCTCGATGAAGTCGGCCGTTGCCACTAAGGCGCCGGGCGCATCCGGGGCCACCAGACGGGCAGCCTCGGCGCGCATGCCGAGCACGACGCGTTTGCCTTTCAGCGCTGCGGCGCGTTCGCGCGGCAGCGCGATCTTGCGGCTCTGGTCGTAGACGAAGACGCCTTCATCGTTGATCGTGCCTTCGAGCAGGTTCATCGCCGGCGTGCCGACGAAGCCGGCGACGAAGCGCGAGACCGGATGATGATAGACTTCCTCAGGCGTGCCGACCTGCTCCACCCTGCCGCCATTCATCACCACCAGCCGGTCGGCCAGTGTCATCGCCTCGGTCTGGTCATGCGTGACGAAGATCGAGGTGGCGCCGAGACGGCGGTGCAGGCGGCGGATTTCAGCGCGCATGGCGATGCGCAGCTTGGCGTCGAGGTTCGATAGCGGCTCGTCGAAGAGGAATACCTTCGGTTCGCGGATCATCGCTCGCCCCATGGCGACGCGCTGGCGCTGGCCGCCGGAAAGCGCGGCCGGCCGGCGGTCGAGGAAGGGCTCGAGGCTGAGCGCCTTGGCAACCTCGGCGACGCGGCGGCTGCGCTCGGCCTTCGCCACACCGGCCACCTTTAAGGCATAACCGATATTCTCGGCGACGGTCATATGCGGATAGAGCGCATAGTTCTGGAACACCATTGCGCAGCCGCGCTCGCGCGGCTCCAACTGGTTGACGACCCGGCCGTCGATGGCGATTTCACCGCCGCTGATTTCCTCGAGGCCGGCGATCATGCGCAGCAGCGTGGACTTGCCGCAGCCGGACGGGCCGAGGATGACGATGAATTCGCCGGACTGGATCTCCAGGTCGACGCCGTGAACGACGGGAGTCTTGCCGTAGCTCTTCTTCACATCACGGATTGAGATCGGTGCCACAGGACTGCTCCTTCATTTCTCGGTAGAGATAAGGCCGCGCACGAACCAACGCTGCATCAGGATGACGAGCACCAGCGGAGGCGACATGATGATAAGTGTACCTGCCATGGCGACGTTCCAGTCGGGCAGGCCGAATTCGGATGGGATAAGGGTCTTGAGCTGCGTGACCGCGATGCCGAAACTCGGATCGGTAGTAATCAACAACGGCCAGAGATACTGGTTCCAGGCCCAGACGAACATGATGGTGAACAGTGCGATCATGTTTGGTCGCGACAGCGGCAGCAGAATGTCCCAGAAAAACCGGACCGGACCCGATCCGTCCATCTTCGAGGCCTCGGCAAGCTCGTCCGGAACGGTCAGATAGAACTGGCGGTAAAGGAAGGTGCCGGTCGCGGTTGCGACGAGCGGCGCCACCAAGCCGGTATAGGAATTCAGCAGACCCCATTCGAGCTTGATCTGGATGCCGGACACCCAGGCGACCAGCGCGGTAATTCCGGTGATATCGAGAATTGTCTGGAAAGGCTGCAGCGCGTTGGCCGCGATCGAATAGGTCGGCACGATGCGGACTTCCAGCGGCAGCATCAGGGTGATGAAGATGATCCAGAAGATCAGATGCCGACCGCGGAAACGGAAGTAGACGATCGAGAAGGCGGCCATGGCGGAAAGGATAACCTTGCCGGCACCAACCGCAGCCGCGAAGATGATGCTGTGAATCAGCTTGTTGCCGAGATCGGCGCGGATCCAGGCGGCCTGAGCATTTTCCCAGAAATGCGAGCTCGGGGTCAGCGGTAGCGGCACTCGGTTGACCGTCTCCAGATCGAGCGTCGATGCGATAATGACGATGACGAAAGGCAGAAGCGCGATCACCATGCCGAGTGCCAGAAGTGTATAGCAGATGAAGTTGAATATCGGCGTGCGTTCGATCATGTCCGCGACCTCACTTGTAGTGCACGCGCCGCTCAATGAAGCGGAACTGGAAGATGGTGAGCAGGACGACGAGCGCCATCAGGATGATCGACTGGGCGGCGGCGCCCGAATAATCGAGCCCCCTGAACCCGTCGAAATAGATCTTGTAGACCATGAGTTCGGTCGCACGTGCCGGCCCGCCCTGCGTCATGACGTCGACGATGCCGAAGGAATCCTGGAAACTTTCGGTGATGTTGATGACGAGCAGGAAGAACAATGTCGGCGTCAGCAGCGGCAGCTGGAGATCCCACATCCGGCGCAGCGGCCCGGACCCGTCCATGGCCGCAGCCTCGATCAGCGAGCGCGGAATGCCCTGAAGCGCCGAAAGGAAGAAGATGAAATTATAGCCGATATATTTCCAGGAAAAGGCGATGATGACGGCGATCATCGCGTCCTTGCCGTCGAGTGCCGGGTTCCAGAGACCGGGCCAGACATGATTGATGACCGACAGGAGGCCGGCCTCCGGCGCCAGGATGAAGCGGAAGGCGAGACCGAGAGCGGGAGCGGCAATCGCATAAGGCCAGATGAAGACCGACCGGTAGATCTTGTGGCCGCGCAGCTCGCGATCCGTCAAAAGCGCCAGGATGAGCGCCATCCCCATGGCGATCGCCGTCGAGCTGAAGCCGAAGATCATGCTGCGGGTGATCGACTCCCAATAGATGGGGTCGCTGAGCAACTGCTTGAAATTGTCGAAACCGACCCAGGCGTTGCCGCCGCCCCATGGCTGCTCGAGCGTGAACGCCCAATAGAGCGCTTGCGCACTCGGCCAATAGAAGAAGACGAAGATCAGTAGCAGCATCGGAAAGGCGAAGAGCAGTCCGATCGTCGTCGAGGAGAAAGTGACGCGCTTTTCCATGAGTGGTCGTTTTCGCCATGATTTCGTTTAAAGCGGGCAGCAGCTTTGCATCCGCGACCGATGAAGAGAACTTGCGAAGACGCACCCGGCGCGCGCAAGGCGGGCCGGGTGCGTCTGATATCAGCCGATCAGGGGAGCTGAACGTTCTTATAGGTCTGCTGGAAGCGGCGCAGCAGCTGGTTGCCGCGTTCGGCAGCGCCGTCGAGCGAAGCCTGGACGTCGGCATTGTTGACGAAGATCGCCTGCAGGCCGTTGGCGATTTCGGTGCGGACCTGCAACAGGCCGCCGAGACGGATGCCGTGCGGCGCCGTGTCGTCGGCAGGCGATGCCGTCAGGCTCTGAATCGCCAGCTCACGGCCGGCATAAGGAGCCTTGTCGTAGAAGCCCTGCTTCTTGAGATATTCGAAGCCGGAGTTACGAACCGGGATATAGCCGGTGACCGTCGACCAGGTCAGGGCTTCTTCCGGCTTTGCGATGAAGTTGAAGAAGGCAGCGGCAGCCTTGTATTCGGCGTCGGTGTGACCCTTCAGAACCCAGAGCGACGCGCCGCCGACATAGGAGCTGTGGCGGGTTGCAGTGCCGTAGGTCGGGAGCATGGCAACGCCCCAGTTCATGCCCTGCTTGGCGGTGCGGCCGATATTGCCGTGGTCGCCGACCGAGGTCAGGATGACCTGGCAATCGCCGGCGGCGAAGGCTTCGACGAAGGTCTGGCCGACGGCCTTGTTCTTGATGAAAGCCAGCTTGTTGTCATACCAGGACTTGAGGTCCTTGATGTAGCTCACGAGCAGCGGGTTCTTGTTGTAGGTCAGTTCGGCGTCGAGGCCTTCAAAGCCGTTCTTCTTCGTCGCGATCGCTTCGCCGTTAACGGCTTCGAACTGCTCGACATATTGCCAGACTTCGTTGTTGGAGATGTCGAAGGCGAGCGGGCAAGCATAGCCTGCATCCTTCAGAGCCTTGAAATCTTCGCCGGCTTCCTGCCAGGTGGCCGGAGCATGGTCCTTGCCGATCTTGGCGAAGGCATCCTTGTTCCAGTAGAGCAATGCGGTCGAGGAGTTGAAGGGGAAGGAGTACATCTCGCCCTTGGACGTCGCGTAATAGTTAGCAATGCCGGAGAAGTAATCTTTCCAGTCGACGGTGTAGCCCATGTCCGTCATCAGCTGGTTGGCCGGGTAGTAGGCGCCGGAAAGCATGATGTCGAGCGTGCCGGCGTCGGAGACCTGAGCGATGGTCGGCTGCTTGCCGGCGCGGAAGGCGGCAATGGTGTTCTGCAGCGACGCGTCGTAGCTGCCCTGGCTGGTGCAGGCGACTTCGTAATCGGCCTGCGACTGGTTGAAGCGATCGCACTGTTCCTGGACACGCTTTGCGATGTCACCGGAATTGCCGAACCAGAAGTCAATCTTGGTCTTATCGGCGGCGGCAGCGGGACCGGCAAGAAACGCTGTAGCGAGAAGGGCGCCAACGGCGCCGAGAAGCTTGGCTTGCATGAGAACCTCGAACGTAAAAAAGGACGCGCACTTTCGGCGCACGCCCTATTAGCTGGTTCAAATTGCCGCGGCCAATGAATATTACATGACATGAAACGATCATAATCGTTCCGTCACAAAACCTTCATGCGGATGTTATTTGCCACGGCCGAGGCTATATTTAGAGAAGCCTCGCCAGCCTCCCCAGCGCACTGCCGAACATTTATATTTGTATTCGAATATTTATGAATTTCAAGGGTTTTCAATATTTGCCTATATTGCGACGCAGCATCATTATTCGAAGCTACCGCCGCACGAAAACTTGCAAAATCGCCTATCTCGCCGCCATTGCACTGCTGTGCAACGCCTGGTTTTAGCCCCAGATTTAAAGGAAATCCTTCAAAATTGCAGCGAACCGGGGATCGAATGCACGGCTGATCGGTCCGGCGGCCGCACCGATCGCCACCGACCAGGGATCGGCCATCCCGGGCTGCAGGCGCGGGAGCATGCGGCCAGGTCGTTCGGCGATCGAGGGCAGCAGCGGGCCGATGGCGGCGATCAACCTTTTCACCAGCGCTTCCGGGGCACTGCCGCACAGGATCACAGTCTGCGGATCGAAGACCGTTTCGATGAGATGGATGCTCCAGCGCAGGTCCACTGCCGCCGCCTCGATCCAGGTCTTAATGTTTGGATCGCCCCTTGAGGCAAGGTCGTTGATGCGTGCATGGAGATGGGGATCGGCAGGATCGGCCGAGAGATGCTGATAGAGCGAGGCGAGCGAAGCGCGATGTTCGAGCGGCGTCGATTTGCCGTCGGCAAACAGCAGCGCCATGCCGATCTCGCCGGCATTGCCGTTGGCGCCACGGTAGAGCTCGCCGTTCAGAATGAGGCCGGCGCCGATGCCGTAGCCGACGAAGAGGCAGACCGCATGGTCGACACCATGGGCGGCTCCCACCATGCGCTCGGCGGTCGCCGCAGCAGCAGCATCGTTCTGCAGGCCAACGTCGAGCCCGGTGCCGGCGGCCAGCCTTTCCAGCAGCGGGAACTTTTGCCAGGCCTCCATCATCCACGGATCGTCGCCGCTACCGGCGACCCCGAAGGGCCCGGGCATAGCGACACCGAGACCGACCATTCGCTTTTCCGACTGCTGGACGATCCCGGCAAGCTTGGAGCGCACATCGGCGACCAGATCGAGGATGACCTTTGCTCCCGTCGAGGGACCTCCGGGCGGAAGGCCGGCTTCTGCGCGCATCAGAACACTGCCGATGAGATCGACGGCGACCGCTCGCGTCACATGCCGATCGATCTGCAGGCCGATCGCGAAGGCGCCTTCGGGCACGAGCCCGTAGGGCGTCGAGGGCTGCCCCCTGCCCTTGCGCACCGGCTCCTGCGAACGGACGAGACCATCGCGCTCGAGTTCCTCGATGATATTCGACACCGTCTGCTTGGTCAGCCATGTCGCCCGCGCCAGATCGGCGCGTGAAAGTTCACCATTGATCCTCAAGGCATCGATCATCACGCGCCGGTTATGCGCGCTGGTGCCTTCGTGGTTGGTGCCGCTCTTGGCCCGGATCGGCCGGCTGTCATTCATGTGCAATTGCCTCTTGACTCCAGTAGAATGTTGAAGAAGTAATAAGTCAAGACAATTGACTTAATAAGGGACCGGAGAGTTCCAGGGAACGCAGGACGCCGACACGGGCTCCGACGACGCTCCGAGACGACTTCTCGAACACCGATGGCGGAGGGCCGCCCTTGGCAATGCGTAAATGTCACAAACTGGAGGCTGCAATGCTGAAATCCTTTACCAAGACGCTTCTGGGTGCGGCCTTGATCGGCGCATCTCTTGCGCCGCATGCTTTCGCCGAAACGACGCTGAACGCGCTTTTCATGGCGCAGGCCGCTTACAGCGAGGCCGATGTGCGCGCCATGACCGACGCCTTCGCCAAGGCGAACCCCGATATCAAGGTCAATCTCGAATTCGTTCCCTATGAGGGCCTGCACGACAAGACGGTGCTGGCGCAGGGTTCCGGCGGCGGTTACGACGTCGTGCTCTTCGATGTTATCTGGCCGGCCGAATACGCCACCAACAAGGTGCTGGTCGATGTCTCCTCCCGCATCACCGACGAGATGAAGAAGGGCGTGCTGCCTGGCGCCTGGACCACCGTGCAGTATGACGGCAAATATTACGGCATGCCGTGGATCCTCGATACCAAATACCTGTTCTACAACAAGGAAATCCTCGAAAAGGCCGGCATCAAGGCGCCGCCGAAGACCTGGGACGAGCTGACCGAGCAGGCAAAGGCGATCAAGGACAAGGGCTTGCTCGCCACGCCGATCGCCTGGAGCTGGTCGCAGGCCGAAGCCGCGATCTGCGACTACACCACGCTCGTCAGCGCCTATGGCGGCGATTTCCTCAAGGACGGCAAGCCGGCCTTCCAGAGCGGCGGCGGCCTCGATGCGCTGAAATACATGGTCTCCAGCTATTCCTCCGGCCTGACCAACCCGAACTCCAAGGAATTCCTGGAAGAGGATGTCCGCAAGGTCTTCGAAAACGGTGATGCCGCCTTCGCTTTGAATTGGACCTACATGTACAACATGGCCAACGACCCGAAGGACAGCAAGGTCGCGGGCAAGGTCGGCGTCGTGCCGGCGCCGGGTGTTGCCGGTAAAAGCCAGGCGTCTGCCGTCAACGGCTCGATGGGCCTCGGCATCACTTCCGCCAGCCAGCATCCCGACGAGGCCTGGAAATACATCACCTTCATGACGTCGCAGGCGACGCAGAATGCCTATGCCAAGCTGAGCCTGCCGATCTGGGCATCCTCCTATGAGGACCCGGCGGTCACCAAGGGCCAGGAAGAGCTGATCTCCGCCGCCAAGATCGGCCTTGCGGCCATGTATCCGCGTCCGACGACGCCGAAATATCAGGAGCTCTCGACCGCGCTGCAGCAGGCGATCCAGGAATCCCTGCTCGGCCAGTCCTCTCCGGAGGATGCGCTGAAATCGGCGGCCGACAATAGCGGCCTCTGATCAAGCTCAGAAACCCGGGCGCCGCCTGCCGTCGCCCGGCCTCCAAAACTAAAGAATAAGAAGGGTCGCCTCGATGTCGGGCACTTGGCTGACAACTCGCGCGTGGCTGTTGATGCTGCCGCTTCTCGTGGTCATGATATCCGTCATTGGCTGGCCTTTGATCGATACGGTCCGCCTCTCCTTCACCGATGCCAAGCTCGTCGGCACCGAGGGCAGCTTCGTCGGCATCGACAATTACGCCAAGATGATTTCCGGCTCGAATTTCCAGCGCACGCTGATCACCACCACATGGTTCGCGATCGTCTCGGTTGCCGCCGAAATGGTGATCGGCGTCCTTGCCGCCCTGCTGCTGAACCAGCAATTCCGCGGCCGTACTGCGCTTCGCGCCCTGATGATCCTCCCCTGGGCGCTGCCGACCGTCGTCAACGCCACGCTCTGGCGGCTGATCTACAATCCAGAGTACGGCGCGCTGAACGCCGCGCTGACGCAGCTCGGTCTTCTCGACGCCTATCGCTCCTGGCTTGGCGAACCCGGCACGGCGCTGGCCGCTCTCATCGTCGCCGACTGCTGGAAGAACTTCCCGCTGGTGGCGCTGATCGCACTGGCCGCGCTCCAGGCCGTGCCGCGCGACATCACCGCCGCCTCCCTCGTCGACGGCGCCGGCCCCTTCGCGCGCTTCCGCTTCGTTATCCTGCCCTATCTCGCCGGTCCGCTGATGGTGGCGCTGGTGCTGCGCACGATCGAAGCCTTCAAGGTATTCGACATCATCTGGGTGATGACCCGCGGCGGGCCTGCCAATAGCACCCGCACGCTGTCGATCCTTGTCTATCAGGAGGCCTTCTCCTTCCAGCGGGCGGGCTCGGGCGCCTCGCTGGCCCTGATCGTAACGCTGCTGGTGACCCTGCTGGCCGCCGGTTATGCCGCCCTGGTGCGCAAGACCGCCGGGAGTGCGGCCTGATGGAACGCCAAAATCCACTCTTTTCTGCCTTCATCTATGTCAGCGCGCTGCTGCTTGCCGCCGTCATCCTGGCGCCGATCCTCTGGCTGTTCATCATGAGCATCTCGCCGGCCGCCGATCTTGCGGCAAAGCCGCTGCGCTGGTGGCCGCAGGCGGCGGATTTCTCTCGCTACACCGTGCTGCTTTCGACGCTCGAAAACAGCGCCGGCGCCGCGTTTACTTCGTCGTTGCGCAACAGCATCGAGGTGGCGGGCATGGCGACGATCGCCGCCATCGCCCTTGCCATTCCGGCCGGCTGGGCCGTGTCGCGCACGCCTTCTGTCGGATGGTCGCTGTCGATGGTGATCGCCACCTATATGCTGCCGCCGGTGGCGCTTGCCGTGCCGCTCTATATGGGTCTCTCTCATCTCGGCATGCTGAACAACGTCTTCGGCCTTGCCTTGGTCTATCTGACAATCCTAGCACCCTTCACCACCTGGCTGATGAAATCGGGCTTCGATTCCATCCCGCGCGAGATTGAATCCGCCGCGATGATCGACGGCGCCGGCCTGTTCCAGACGCTGAGGATTATCACGCTGCCGCTCGCCGCCCCTGTCGTCGCGACATCCAGCCTCTTTGCATTCCTGCTAGCCTGGGACGAATTCTTCTATGCGCTGCTCTTCACCTCCGACCAGCGCGCCAAGACGCTGACCGTCGCCATTGCCGATCTCGCCGGCGGCCGCGTTTCCGATTACGGACTGATCGCCACGGCAGGCGTGCTCGCCGCCCTGCCCCCGGTGCTGATCGGTCTCGTCATGCAACGCGCCCTGATTTCAGGGCTCACCAGCGGCGGCGTCAAGGGATGAATATGACGACAGAACGAACCCGGCCGGCCGGACTTGCCGCAATTGACCGCGAGATGGCGCGTCAGCACGCCGATGCGCTCGCCTCCTATGATGCCACCGCACCGATGGCGGCAAGAGCCGCTACGTCGCTGAAGAAGACCGGCCGGCTGCTCTTGCTCGGCATGGGCGGCTCGCATGCCGTCAACCGCGCCGTCGAGCCGCTCTACCGCACCCTCGGCATCGATGCCGTCGCCCTGCCGCTCTCCGAACAGCTCGGCCAGCCGCTGCCGATCGCCGGCAAGACGGTCTTCGTCACCTCGCAATCGGGCGAAAGTGCCGAAGTCCTGCGCTGGTTCGAAGAGACCGGCGGCCCGCAGGAGACCTTCGGCCTGACGCTCGAAGCCACTTCCTTCCTTGCCAGCACCGCCCCGTCGCTGGTCGGCAGCGGCGGCACCGAACTTGCCTTTGCCGCGACCCGCAGCCTGACGGTGACCCTCGCCCTGCATCTGGCAATCCTTTCCGCCCTCGGCGAAGATCCCACGGCCGCACTTGCCGTCCTCGGGGCACCCAAAGACCATGACATCGCCGCGGCGCTGGCCGCGCTCGAAAACGTCGCGACCGTCGTCACCTCGGGCCGCCGCCTGCAGGGTGTTGCCGAGGCGCTGGCGCTTGGGTTGACCGAATTATCGCGCCGTCCCTGTTTCTCGCTCGAAGGCGGCCAACTGCGCCATGGGCCGATGGAGATGCTGGGGCCTGAGATCGGTCTGGTGCTGTTCCGCGGCCTGGACGAGACGGCCGGCTTGGTGACGGCTATGGCGGTCTCCGCGGTCGACACCGGCGCGCCGGTCATCCTGTTCGACGCATCCGGCCAAGCGCCGGTCGCCGGCGCGGTGACGATCCGCTTTACCCCTGCGACGGGCCTTGCGGCGATCTTCGCCATGCTGCCGGTCGCCCAGCGGCTGATGATCGCCTTTGCCGACGCCCGCGTGGATAATGCCGGAACGCCGGTCCGTTCCACCAAGATTACCCGGAGCGAATGAATGCGGCCGCTTGCAGTCATCGGCAACGTCAATGTCGACCTCATCCTCGGACCGGCGGCCCCCTGGCCGAAAGCCGGGACGGAAATCATCGTCGATCATGACGAGCTCAGGGTCGGCGGATCGGCCGGCAACAGCGCGCTCGCCTGGCAGGCGCTCGGCATCGAATTCGAGATCGCCGCCAATATCGGCAGCGACCAGTTCGGCCGCTGGCTCGCCGAAGCCTTCGGGCATCGTTCCGTGAACTGGCCGGTCCGTCCTGAGAAGACGACGCTCTCCGTCGGCATCACCCATCCGGATGGCGAGCGCACCTTCTTCACGACGACGGGCCACCTGCCGCGCTTCGCGCTTGCCGATGTCTTCGCCGTCATCGACGGCGCAAGACTCCGGGGCGGCTACGCGCTGCTCTGCGGCGCCTTCCTGACCGAAGATCTGACGAGAGAATACGACGCTCTCTTCGATTGGGCCGATAGCCATGACATCACCGTCGCGCTCGACACAGGCTGGCCGCTCGACGGTTGGAAGGAAGAGAACTGCACGGCGACACGCGCCTGGCTCTCCCGCAGCGGCATCGCATTGCTGAACGAGGTCGAGACGACAACGCTTGCCGGCATCGCCGATCCGATCGAGGCTGCCCACGAAATCAGGTCGCACATGCCGGAAGGTGCGATCGTCGTCGTCAAACGCGGCCCGGACGGCGCCGTCGCCATCGGGCCAGACGGCCTGCCGGCTTCGGTGCCTGCACCCGTCGTCAAGGTCGTCGATACGATCGGCGCCGGCGATGTCTTCAACGCCGCCTTCCTCGCCGCGCTCGCAAAGGACGAGCCTTTGATCTCCTGCCTGAAAGCGGGTACCGAGATCGCCTCGCGCGCCATTTCCACCCTGCCCCGTAGCTACGGTAATCCGTCATCCCTTCAGGAGCCCGTGTCATGAGCGCGCTCGACATCCAGAACATCCGTAAGACGTATGGCGAAGTCGAGACGCTGAAAGGCATCGACATTTCGCTGGAAAGCGGCGAATTCCTCGTGCTGCTCGGCTCGTCTGGCTGCGGCAAGTCCACGCTCCTGAACATCATTGCGGGCCTTGCCGAGGCAACGAGCGGCGACGTCAGGATCGGCGGGCGCTCGGTGCTCGGCGTGCATCCGAAGGACCGCGACATCGCCATGGTCTTTCAATCCTATGCGCTCTATCCCAATCTGACGGTGCACAGGAACATCGGCTTCGGCCTGGAAATGCGCAAGGTGCCGGCGCCCGAGCGCGACAGGGCGGTGCGCGACGCTGCAAAACTGCTGCAGATCGAAAACCTCCTCGAGCGCAAGCCGAGCCAGCTTTCCGGCGGCCAGCGCCAGCGCGTCGCGATCGGCCGCGCGCTGGTGCGCAAGCCGGAGGTCTTCCTCTTCGACGAGCCGCTCTCCAATCTCGACGCCAAGCTGCGCATGGAGATGCGCACCGAGATCAAGCGGCTGCACCAAATGCTGAAGACGACGGTAGTCTACGTCACCCATGACCAGATCGAGGCGATGACGCTGGCAAGCCGCATCGCCGTCATGCGCGACGGCCGCATCGAGCAGCTCGGCACGCCGGAAGAGATCTACAACCATCCGGCAACGCTCTATGTCGCCACCTTCGTCGGCGCGCCGCCGATGAACCTGCTGAAGGCGACGGTGCGTGACGGCCGTCTAGCGCTTTCAAGCTCCGATGCCACCCTGCCCCTACCCGCTTGCTTCCGCGATACCGTCGCCAATGGCCGCGATCTCGTCCTCGGCATCCGTCCCGAGGCGCTTCGCACCGACGGCAACGGCCTGTCTATCGAGGCAACCACCGAGGTTTCGGAACTGACCGGTCCGGAACTCGTCGTCACCGCGCTTACGGGAAATCAGCGGCTGATGGCTTGCCTGCCGCCGCGCACGCCGATCCGGGACAACGAAAAACTGACCCTCTTCTTCGACGAAGAGGCCATGCATCTCTTCGACCTGGAAACCGGTCTCAGCTGCCTCGGCGAGCAATAGGCCGACCAAGCACCCTGAGCTCCCCGTTCAGTTCGCCGCTTCGGCGGGCTTTCGCTTGTAAACATGGATATAATCGACCAGCAGAATGGAAGGGTTCGGCGTTTCATCGATCGGCCATCCCGAGCCGAGCGCCAGATTGACCAGCGGATAGAACGGCATGTGGAACTCCTCCGGGGTGTCGAAGCTCCAAAGGTATTGCCGATCCAGATAGAAGGTCGTCTTGTCGGCCTGGATATCGACGCCGTAGGTATGATACTCGCTGTTTAGAATTCCGTCCTCGACCGTTTTCCAATAGCCGCCGGTCGAGTTCTGGCCGCCTTGGCTCTGACGCCAGATATGAAAACCCATGCTGAATTCGTAAGGCGCGCGGCCGTAATATTCCAGTACGTCGATCTCGGCTGTATATTTCGACCGGTCGAGCCCGATGAGCCAGAAGGCCGGCCAGACACCCTTGCCCGGCGGCAGCCTCATCCGTGCTTCGAAATAGCCGAACTGCTGCGAGAAACCTTCGCCCTTCGGGTTCACCGACGACAGCAAGCCCGAACGCCAGGTGCCGTCGGCCTCCTTGCGCGCTTCGATCTTCAAAATTCCTTGATCGGTTGTAAACGGAAAGCCGGGAGCCGGATCGGTGAAACGGGCATCACCGAAATCGCCGTTCCAGGGCGTATGGGCGATCCAGCGGGAGCTCTTCTCTCCCCAGGCCGAAACGTCGAGGCTGTCGAAACTCTCGTCGAATGTCAGCTGGTATGCATCGATATTGAGCGGTTCCTGGGCCACGCTGGGCTGGCCGGGCAGCGCGCCTAGACCGAGAACGACGAGCAGACCGAGCCACTTGGCAGATATCCCGTAACGCATTGTTACTCCCTTGAAAACGCTTGAACACAATCGGCGGGGGGCATTTGCCTCGATCATGAGGTGAGAACCTCGTTTCGTCGCGGCATCAGCCTTTGAACGACAATGGTCTCGATGCCGTCGGGCTTTCCGACCATCTGCCACAGCAGCAAGGCGACAGCCCAGAAAATGCCCGCTGCCACCCCGCCGCAAAGCGCGACACAGACGACAAGAGTGACGCCGACAGGCATGGCGACGAGCATTGGCCCCACCCAGAGCAGGAAGGCGATCATCGGCAGGCTCGCGGCCAGCGGCCGGAAAAAGGATTTCAATTGCGCGGCAAAACTCGCGCCGATCAGCCGCCGTGTGATGACGAGCGATGCGCCATAGGCGACGAGGACTGCCACGATCCGCGCGCCGAGTGCCCCCGACACCTGAAAATAGGCGATGCCCAAAATGGTGACCGGGACCCTGACGGCGAACTCGACAAACATCCTGAGAGCGACATAACGGGTATTGTTCATGACCATCGCCAATGGTGGCATCATGTTTGTGGGAAGACCAAGCAGGCTGACAAGGCACAGCCACTGCAGGATTGGCGCGGCCGATGCCCATTTCTCGCCGACGAGGATGCGCACGGTCGGCTCGGCGAGAAGGGCAAGCGCAATGAGAATGGGTGCCGCGACGAAGGTGATCGCATTCGTCGCCTTCAGATAGGCGGCGATCAGGTTGCGGCGGTCTTCCACCGTGGAGAAGGCCGCCATCAGCGGGCGCAGCAACGGTCCGACGAAGGTTTGATACGGAATACCGGCGATATTGTCGGCGACGCTGAAGGCGCCGAATGTCGACAGGCCGGTAAAACGCGGCAGAAGCAGCCGGTCCAGCTGCCAGTTGATCGAACTCAACACCTGCGACACGGTATTCCAGCTGATCATGTCCTGAAAATGCTTCCATTCGGAAAGGCTGAACGTCGGTCGCATCGGCGCAAGAACATAGGAGGTGATCATCGCCGCGGTCGGGCCGGCGACCGCTCCGATCGCCAGCCCCCAATAGCTGCCTGTTGCGACAGCTACCCCCACCCCGAACAGCAATGTCGATCCCTTGGCGATGAGATCGAGCGCGAACTCGCGTTTGAAATCGAACCGCTGCATGAAAAGAACCATGCGCGGGCTGACCACGCTGCGCATCGCAGGCGCAATCGAGAGAACGGCGACAAGGGCGAAAAGCCGAGGATCGTTGTAGACCAGCGCCATTGGCCAGGAGATGATCATCATCAGCAGGCTGATGGCCAGCCCTCTCAGCAGGCTGAGGGTGAAGGCCGTGGCGAACATCTCGTCCGAAGGCGACGATTGACGCATCAGCGCCTGGGTCAACGGCAGGTCCAGGATTGCCTCGACGATAACCAGGACCGACGTCGCGATGGCGACTAGGCCGAAATCCGCAGGACTCAGTAGCCTTGCCAGGACAAGGAGGCTGACGAAATCAAGCATCCGCGCGAGGAATTTTCCACTGATCGTCCAGATGCTCGCCGTCGCCGTCCTCTGAGATACGCTTGACATGATCGGTTTATCTATTTCTCGTCGAGGGGTTGAGACGGCGGTCGGGGCTGCAAGGCGGGCTGCTCCGTTCTTTTCCCCTCAACCCGCCCGTCTTCTGAAGACGCCGGCAGCTCCGTCTGCGTGGCTGGACAGTTGTTGCTCAATCAGACCGGACAGACGATCGCGGAATACGGCTGAGGAGAATTTCAGCGAATGCGCGCGGATTGCATGCGGATCGATGTCGTCCTCGACCTCTTCGAATGCTGCCATCGTTTCCAAAAGGGCTTCCGTCGTCTGCTCGGCAAAGCGAAAGCCGACCTGCGGGGCGGATACGGTTTCCCGGGCGCCGCCCGCATCGAAGGCCAAAACCGGCCGCCCTGATGCCATCGCTTCAACCGGCAGGATGCCGAAATCCTCCGTGCCCGGAAACAACAAGGCCCTGCATCGCGACAGGTGGTCGCGCAGCACGTTGAAAGGCTGATGGCCGAGAAACTGAACGGTCGGTCCGGCGATCGACTTCAGGTAAGGGAGTTGTTCGCCTTCACCGATCACCACCAGTTTCCGGCCGGCCTCGGTGCAGGCGCGCACGGCGATATCCGGCCGCTTGTAGGTGGTCAGCTGTCCCGCATAGAGGTAGAATTCGCCTTTTCCCTTGCCCACGGCAAAATCATCGGTCGCAACCGGCGGATGGATGACGACGGAGTCCCGGTCGTAGAACCGTCGGATGCGGCTTGCGACATATTCGGAGTTGGCGACGAACACATCGACGCGCGAGGACGTCGTCACGTCCCAGGCGCGCAGCATGGGCGCGGTAATCGACATCAGGGCACGTCCCACCCAGGGCAGGCCATGGCGATAGACATGGAACTGATCCCAGATATAGCGCATCGGCGAATGGCAGTAGCAGACATGGAGAGCGTCGGCGCGTGTGATGATGCCTTTGGCGGGGCCGGATTCGCTCGACAGCACTAGGTCGTAATCCTGCAGATCGAACTGCTCGAGCGCAAAGGGCATCAACGGCAGCATCTTGGTGTAGTGACGCTGCGCGCCGGGGATCTTCTGCAGGAAGGACGTGCGGATGTTGCGCGTCTTCAGAAAATCGCTGATGCGATCCCGGTTGCAGACGAGGGTGAAGATATCCGCTTGCGGAAACATCCGGCACAGCTCTTCCAGAACCTTCTCGCCGCCGCGCATCGAAACGAGCCAGTAATGCACGATGGCGACACGAAGTTGCCCGCTCTCTTTTGAGGTTCCCGCCTCGGTGACGCGTCTTTTCGCCATAACAGGCGCATCGGGGAGAAATGCCCTCGCGTCGGGGGGAGAGGTCGCTGCTTTAAGGGTCAACTGAGTACTCCTTGTATCGCCACACCGTCTGCCGGCTCGGAAACCGCGTTCGTCGAAATCAGGCTTTGGTATTCGGCAAGAAGCGCATCGCGCCATTCCTCGTGTGTCGAGGCGAGATCCGGCGACAGCTGCAAGGCCCGCTCGCTCATGGCGCGAACCTCTTGCGCGGACATTTGACTGAATCGCGTCAAAGTCTCGGCAAAGGCGCTTTCATCGGCCGTATCGCAGGCAAGCGCCATGCCGGCTCTTTCCATTTCTTCGGCGAGAAAGGCGCTACGCGACATGATGACCGGCAGACCGCTCCTCGCCGCTTCGATAGCGACGAGACCGAACGGCTCGGGATAACGCGAGGGCATCAACAGCGCACGCGCCTTGCGGATGATCGGGCCGATCTCCGCATGCGACTGCCAGCCGACCGCCCTGACGTGATCTCCCGACGCTGCGACCCGCGACATCAGCGGCCCGTCGCCGATCACGCAGAGCCTGACACCGGCTCGGCGCGTGGCGGCGACGGCGTCCTCAACGCCTTTTTCCTCGTCTAGCCGTCCGATGAACACGAACTCGTCGTTGGCTTCCGCTTCGATGCGATTGATGGAGAGTGGAGCGACGGGATTGCGGATCGTCGTCAGCCGTTCCGGCCGATAGCCGGTGTCGACGAGAAAGCTCGCCATCTTCTCATGCAGCAGGATGATCCGGCCGAATTCGGCCTGCCCCTTCAGGAGCCGGAGGATATTCGAGCCGCGGGCAACCCGCCACAATTTGTGCGAATAACTTCTCTTGTCGCAGGCCGTCGCAATACAGCCTCCGCCAAGCGGGCGTCGCAGGCAGATTTCCTGCGCCTGATAGTCGAAGAAGGCGCCGTTGGGGCAGGCCGTGAAGAAATCATGCGCGTGAACCACGCATCGTCCGGCGACCGGCGCCAGCGCCTTGAAAATCGCGGGAGACAGGATCTGGTGCCAGCCATGCACATGGTAGACGGTGTTGGCGGTATCGTTTTCGGCAATCCAGTTCGCCACCATGCGGACGGCGGCTCCATTGTGAATGCCGGTGACGAATGCCTTCGCACGCTCGGCGCTGAGCAGGTCGCGGCTCTTCAGCCCGACCATCGAGACGCCGAGTGCGGCAAGCTCCGCATTGGCCGCGTCATCCCCGCTAATATAGGTAACGGGGATGTCGAGCCCGCGAAAAAGCTTGGCTGACAGTACCGCCAGGCCTGTCGCGCCGCCTCTGGCCACCGAATAGTCGTCGATGACGACCACGCGATCGATCTTTGCCGTGCGGGGGCCGGGAAAGCGGCCAATGCTTGCAGTGGATCGGAGGCCCTCGGAAAGCGACGGGCGCATTACTTCACCAAAACCGCGCCGTTGGCACAGGCCTCAAGCGCCTTGCGGTTGAGAATGCGGATCTTGCCCTGCCCCCCGTCGATGATCTTGCCTTCCCGCAGGCGCCGAAGGCATTGATTGACCTTCTCGCGCGACGCCGGCAACGTCGCGGCCAGGTCATTTTGGGAGATGATCAGTTCGTCCCCGTTGTTTGCTGCGTCTTTTCCATAAACAGCCGAAAGCCGGAGCAGTGTGCTGGCCAGTCTCGACTGCAGGCTCGACGCCGCATTCGAAATGATCCGGAGTTCAAGCTCCGAAATACGCGCCAGCGCCCTGGAAAAGACCTTTTCGCGGAAGGAGGCATCGCTGGCGTACATGTCGCGCAACAGGCGACCTTCGAAGAAATGCAGCTCGCAGTTGGAGCCGGCTCGGTATTCGAGGCTCAGCGTCTGCCTGCGCAGAACCTCGAGCTCGCCGATCAGGCCTGATTTCGGAATGATCTCGACAATGAATTCCCTGCCGTCGGGCAGCATCGTGCTTGCGCTGACCACCCCGGAATGTACGCGCGCGAACATATCGATCAGGACGCCGGCCCCGGCAATGACCTCGCCGCGCCGGAAACGCCGGACGCTCGATCGGCAGGAAAGAAATTCATCGTCAAGCACGATGCGGCTGCCGAGATGAATGCCGCCGCTCGCCGATATCGTCGGCTTGCCGATGCCGGCCCTGCGGTCTGATGCGTGCGTCACCCCGTCCATGCGCATAACTCCAATACTCGAATAACGATAAGAATGCTGCACTGCATCATTTATATTGCCTTAATATCGAAGTCAAATAACATCGCCGAGAGTTTACGTAAATATTGAGATTACAATTAGTTGAAAACACAAAAATACATCATTTGTCTCGTTAATAGCCTCGATAAGATCAAATAAAGCCCATTTGACGGAAATTTTCGCTTATTAAAAAGTCTTGCTGATTAAAAATATCACTAATCCGAATGATGATATCATAAATATAGGTGTATCTACGCGCCTTAACCACGACTGGGTAGTTTATATCCTGATTTAGAATGAAAATAATTTGCCAGACGCCACGATCGGATCTCTCTTCTGCGGTTTCGTAGCATAAAGTATTTATTAAGGATTATGACTTTGGTAACAGACAACAAGAGTGCGGCGCAGCAAACTTTGAACGGTTCTTAATCGGAAAGTTTTGGAGACCCCAATGGCATGGGATGCACATAGTTTCGAGGCATGGTCGCGTGTCGGAAGGCCTGCGAAAGGCGGCGGCCTCCATGCGTCCCGACCTCGTGCAGCGGGTAGATCGGTCAAGCGCGCGCTCGACCTTCTGTTGGCGATCACCGCCCTGATCCTGCTTTCCCCACTTCTGCTGCTCGTCGCAATGATCGTGAAATTCTCCGACCGCGGCCCGGTCTTCTATTCCCATACGCGCATCGGCTTCGGCGGAGCGCCGTTCGGATGCCTCAAGTTTCGCACGATGAAGACCGATGCGAGCGCGCAGCTTGCCGAATTGCTGCAAAACAGCGCGGCTGCGCGCAGCGAATGGGAAGCGACGCGCAAGCTGAAGGATGATCCGAGGATCACCGCCGTCGGCGACATTCTGCGACGGTCGAGCCTCGACGAGCTCCCCCAGTTGTTCAATGTCCTGCGCGGCGAAATGAGCCTGGTCGGCCCGCGGCCGATCACCGCTGAAGAATTGCCGCGCTACGGCGAGCACATCTGGGCCTACATGGCCGTCCGTCCTGGACTGACCGGTCACTGGCAGACCAGCGGGCGCAACGATGTCAGCTATGAACACCGGGTTTCCCTCGACGTGCACTACCTCAATAACTGGTCGCTCGGCCGGGACTTGATCATCATCGCCAAGACCATCCCAGCTCTGTTTTCGCAGCGTGGCTCGTACTGAGCATTAGAGGGGAAAGCTGCCGATCATGTCCGTCGGAAGATACGCTACCCCTTCGTCCTCTCCAGGCTGCCAGTATCTCGTAACTCCGTAATCTCGCCATTTTGGATTTGGACGACATGACCTCAAGCACGATCTTCAGCGGTGTTTCCCCGATATCCCTGCCTGCCGCCGCAGCCGCTGGCGGGAACTCACCGCTGACCCTGCGGGACATGCTGTTTTTTCTCAGAATGCGCTGGCTATGGATCCTGGCCACGACCTTTGCCTTCCTTGTCATCGCCGGCAGCTACCTTCTCACCGCCGCGCCGACTTATGTTGCCAGCACGCAACTTGTGATCTTCCCTCAGGTGAACAGCTCCGAAGCTCAAAGAGCCTTCGCGGAAGACGCATTCATCGAAGGGCAGCTGGAGATTGCCAGATCAAGCGATGTCGTCGACGGAACGGTAAGAGCGCTCGATCTTGATAGCGATCCCGACTTTGTCGATTGGAAACCTTCGCTTCTGGACAAGTCGAAGGACTGGCTTCTGGGAGTTTCTGCTCAAGTGGATACGGGGCAGGAAGCGGCTGGCATCAGAGCGAGTGATACGCCATCCAGACCGCGGACGGAGCAGGAACAGCTGCACGACCTGGCAATTGCCACGCTGCAGAACATGATGGCCTTACGCCGGATCGGGAATTCCACGATCATCGAGATATCAGCCGCAGCGTCGACCCCTCAGAAGGCGGTCGCCATCGCCGATACGCTCGCAAGGCAATATATCCAGAAGAACATCGCAATGAAGGCCGATTCCTCCCGGCAATATAGCGACTGGCTGGAAAAATTCGTGAGGGAGCAGCAGCGCGGTCTCGCCGATGCCTCCAGCGCCCTGAACACATTCAACAGCAACCCGCGCGACCAGTTCAAGCTTGCGGAGCTGCAGAGCGCGACCGATGCCCGCCGCACGCTTTATGAAAGCACGCTGACCCAGCTTACCGAGGCCAAGCAGCGCATAACCTACCCCGTATCCGACGCCACGATCGTCTCGCGCGCCACGCTGCCTCTTTCGAAGGCGAGGCCGCGCAGCACGCTCATCCTCGCCTTTGCCGGGGCGGTCGGCCTCGGCGTCGGCTTGGCACTCGCCATGGTAAGGCACGCCGGCGACCGCCGGATCGTCCGTCCTCAGCAGATCGCGGATGTCGGCGGAGTGTCCATCGTTACCTTGCTGGCAAGATCGAAGCAGAACCGCAGTGGGCATCCAGCCGGCGTCCTCGCCGCCGACGCGGGCAGCATCGATACGGCCGCCTATCCCGTTATTCCCGGCATGGCGGAATTGAGCGCAACCGTCGTCGGCCTTCGGCGCAAACGCCGCGTCGTCATCGGAATCGTCGCCGTCGATCCCGGCAGCGGGACATCGACCATTGCATGCGAACTGGCAGTGCTATCGTCGATGTCAGGGGCGCACACACTGCTCATCGATGCGGCAGCGCAGAATTCCTCGCTCAGCAAATCGATCGCGCCTGATAGTTCCACAGGTCTCGTCAATGTGCTCGACAATGGCGAACTCATCCGGACGGCGGCGTTGCCCCTCACCCCGACCCTGAAATTCCTTCCGCTCGGCAAGGTGGAAGCCGTGACGCCGGCCGTTCGGCTAAGCTCCCGCCGTACGCAGTTGAGCTTCGCCGACCTGAAAAAGGAATTCGACGCCGTATTCGTCGATATTTCCGCCTTCTCGACTTCCCCCGATGCCAATGCGATCGCGCCGGAGCTGGATGGCGTCCTCGTCGTCACCTCGCATGGGCGCACCTCGATCGACGATACCCTGCGCGTCATCGAGACCATGCGCAATGTCGGCGCTGAGATCCTCGGCGCGGTCATCAACCATGCACCGAAAAGAATAGAGTCATGATCTCACCTTCGGCAGGAACAGCAAAACAGGGCCGTCCATTGCGAATTGCCTTGGGGATCGCCTCGGCGGGTCGCCCTTCGATATTGCGGGAGACGATCGATTATCTCACCGGCTTGCCGGATCAGGCGGAACGACTCATCGTCTGCGTGCCCCTCATCGAGGACGCGGCCGGGCTTGCCGACCGCCGCGATTTGGACGTCATCGTCGGCAGCCGCGGCCTGACCGCCCAGCGCAACAGGATCATCCAGGCCGCTGCGGCTGATACAGACGTTCTGATCTTCCTCGATGACGACTTCATTCCCGCCGCGACTTTCCTGTCGCGCATGGCGGCCGTCTTTGCGGCAAAGCCGGAGGTGGCAATCGCCACCGGCGAGGTGCTGGCCGACGGCGTCCTCGACGGGGGCCTCAGCATGGCGAAGGCCTTGGAGGTTCTCCATACCGCAGGCGAAGGCGCCGAGCATGTGGCGGATGTCTACAACGCCTATGGATGCAACATGGCGGTTCGCCTTGCGCCCGTTGTCGAGCACGCCCTGACCTTCGACGAGCAGTTGCCGCTTTACGGCTGGCTCGAAGATGTCGATTTCAGCAGATCCATCGCCCGCCACGGCCGGTCCGTCTATGTCGAAGGCGCCCGCGGCGTGCATCTCGGCGTCAGATCCGGACGCCAGCCCGGCCGAAGGCTTGGCTATTCGCAAGTCGCCAATCCTGTCTACCTGATCCGCAAGGGCACGATGTCGAAAGGCCGTGCAATCGCGCAGATCGGCCGCAACATCCTGGCCAATATGTCAGGCATCCTATTGAAGGATCGGCTGATCGACCGGTGGGGACGTTTGAACGGCAATTTACTAGCGCTATCCGACCTTCTTGTCGGTCGCGCCTCTCCGTCCCGCATTCTCGAATTCGGCACTCCGTCGCCGCGCGAAATGCGTTCACCGTCGATCGCAACGAAGCGGAGATAGACCAATGCAGCCGAGATCCTTGTTCGATCGCCTCGTTTCCACGGCACTCACCCTGCTGGCATTCGCCTGCCTGACCGGCTGGAGCGTCGCCCACGCGCAGACATTCACTCTCGTGCCGGAAGACAAGGTCAGACTGCGTGTCGTCGAATGGCGGTCGTCGGATTCCCGCTATGCCAGCTGGGAGGCCCTCGATGGCGTCTATACCATCGACGATGCCGGCAATCTGTCGATCCCGATCGCTGGCCACCTGCAGGCGAATGGAAAGACGACCGAGCAGCTTGCCGATGCCATTGCCAGCGCGCTGGCCGAAAAATCCGCACTTCCGGGCAAGCCGTATATCGCCCTGGAGATTGCCGAGCATGCACCGATTTTCGTGACCGGAACCGTGCAGACCCCCGGCCGCTATCCGTTTGAACCCAACATGACGGTGATGAAGGCCGTCAGCATCGCCGGCGGCTTCCTCAGAGAACGCGAGGACAACACCTATTTCGAGCGCGACCGGATCCAGGCTGCCGGCGCCTACCGGACGGCCGTTATCAACCGGCGCGATCTCCTGATGCGACAGGCGCGGTTGCGCGCCGAGATCGCCGGCCAACAGAGTTTCGAGATCCCCGACGAACTGGTGGGAACGCCCGACGTCGACAAGTTGAAGGCACAGGAATTGAACCTGATGCGGTTGCGGCGCGTCGATATCGACAGCCGGATCGAAGCGGCGAATGACCTGACCCGCCTCTATGGCCAACAGGTCGAATCGCTCACGGCCAAGATCAGTTCGCAAAAACGGCAGATCGACCTCGCCCAGAAGGAACTGGACAATGTCAACAGCCTGGTGAGCAAAGGCCTCGTCAGCAATTCCCGCCAGGTCTCTGTCGACCGCTGGGTGGCGGATGCGCAGGGCACCTTGATCGATCTCGAAGTCGCCCTGACCACGGCTCGCCAAGGCCTCAGCGAAGCCGACCGTTCCAAGATCAACATCGTCAACAGGCAGAACAGCGAAAACCAGGACCTACTGAACCAGGTCAATCTCGCGATCGGCAGGGCGGCGATCGATATCCAGGTAGCCCAGCTCCTCGGCGAACAGGCCGGCTACGACGCTCAGCTCGCCCAGATCAACACGGACGCGCCGGGGCTCGGCCGGGCAAAAAAGAACTACAGGATCGTGCGTCGCAACGATGACGGAACCTCCCGCGACATCGTGGCGGACGAGCAAACCGCATTGCTACCGCATGACCTCGTCGAGGTCGGTCTGGACACGGCCCCTCAAGCGCCATCCTCATCGCCGCAGACAGCACCGCAGAAGCAGAGCTCGACGGTCCCGTCATCCGATGTGGCCCGAGACAATCGCTCCGCTCCCGGCTGGATATTCCGGACCGGATCGAATTAGGAGGCGATTGTGATCATCGACCACAGCCGGCGGGCTTTCGCCTCGCACATCCTGCCGAAAGCTGGATGCCACTTTTCGGCAAATGCCAGGCCTCGGCCGCTCATTCTTCTGCTTGGGATCTGAAGCATGTCGATAGAGCCGATCGGTTTCGTGGTTCTGCTGCTTGGCGTGCTCAGCATGCTGAACGGCGCGCGTTTTGCCGTCACCGCCCTTTGCCTTTCGACGCTGCTCGGTGCCGCAGCGGCTCTGCAGTTGCCGGCGCTCGGCGGCAGCAGCATCCAGCCGAGCCATCTTCTGGTGCTCTTTCTGGTCATGACGGTCTTGCTGCGCCCGGTTCAGATGCAAGCGACGCTCGCCAGCATCGCCTATCCCGGCCCCGGCTTCTGGTTTGCCTGCTACATCCTGTTCTCCGTGGTGTCGTCCTTCTTCCTGCCCCGTATTTTTGCCGGCGCGACCCTCGTTTACTCCTCCGCCAGAGACCCCTCGGGGATGATGTCGACGGTAGCGGCTCCACTGGCTCCGGGTTCATCCAATATCAGCCAGTCCGTCTATCTTCTCGGCGACCTCGCCTGCTTCGCCGTCGTCGCCGGACTTGCCCGGTTGGGATATGGCCGGTTCATCGCGCGGCAGCTGATCGTCGCATCGATAGCATGTTTTGCCTTCGCGCTGATCGACCTCGCAACGTTCCAGATCGGCCAGGCCCAGCTGCTCGATATCATCAGAAATGCGAATTATACGATGCACACGGCCGAGACCATCCACGGTTTCAAGCGCATCGTCGGCCCCTTTCCCGAAGCAAGTGCTTATGGCGCCGTTGCATTGGCCTATTTCGCCTTCACACTCATGCTATGGCTGGAGCGCGTCCAAAGCCGCATGGCGGGGTTGGCAACTCTTCTGATCGGACCGACCATCGTGCTCTGCACCTCGACAACCGCCTATGTCGCGGGCGTCTTTCTTGTCTGCATGTTCGTGTTGTTCTGCCTGAAACGACTGATCGGCGGTTCCGCCACGACCCCGCACGTGACTTTCCTTGCGATCACGCTGTTTTTCATACCCTGCGCCATCACCGCGCTCAGCCTTGTCCCCGATGCGTGGAATTCCATCGCCGGTCTCCTGACCACCACCGTATCGGACAAACTGCAATCGCAGTCCGGCGAAGAGCGCACCGCCTGGAACACCCTGGCATTGATTGCATTCGTCGATACCGCCACTTTCGGCGCCGGATTGGGCACGGTTCGAGCTTCCAGCTTCATCGCCGCGTTGCTGTCCAATGTCGGATTGACCGGCACCGCCCTGTTCGCCGTCTTCGTGTACAGCTTGGTGAGGGCAGCCGGCCGGCACAAATCCGGCGACCGGGAAACCCACGCGATCGGAACCTCCGCTGTGATGGCATCCATCGCACAGATCGGCTCCGCAGCGATATCGGGAAGCGGCACGGATCTCGGCTTGCTGTTCAGCACTTCGGCGGGGCTGGCCGCGGGCTGCCTTGCCGGAGCTTATGTGCCGCGGCATCGGGCGGCCTCATCGCCGGCGAACCGACGTCCCCTGGAGGCATCGGCATCTCCTTTGAGAGCGCCGATGTTTTCAACACCATGACGCCCGCTCGGGACTTTCGCGATGGCGCCGAATGGCGGCTTGGCGCAGCCGGACTCGGGCGAACACAGGTTCGCGGCTGCTCGGCCGCGCCACATCCTCCAGGGATTACCGGTGAAATCAGGCTGCCGGTCGCAAACGATCCCAGACCGCGATCCGGGGAAGGATATGCTGCAGCATCCGTCTCAATTTCAGCTCTGCTGACGCTCGCTGGCGGCAGAGACCCTGTTTGCGGAATTGCTCTGCCGCAGTCTGGCATTCCGTCGCAGGGCACCCGACAGGAAGACGCCCGTGAGATAGCCGATCTCCATCAGCACGAGGATCGCGATACCGGATCCGATCGCCGCTACCGTGGAGGACCCATCCACGAAGGCCACGCCGCCGAAGCCGATTGCCACAAGCAATGCGAAGATCGCGAAAGCCCAGGCGCGGATGCAAGCACCGGCAGCTATCGAAATCACGGCGGCGATGAACGCGGTGATCAGCATCCAAATACCTCTTCTCGCTGCAGCCCAACAAGCGCTCCGACCCCCATCGTCGTGCCAGGCAAGAAGATATCGAAACGCAGCGTCATCGCAGGCAGGGCATTCTTCATGGTGAATATCTCAACAATGAAACACACGAAAATCGCCGGCAGCCATACGCCGATCAGCCAACGACCGAGACTGCATCTCGGCAATATATACCGGACCGGGCTTTCATACGACAGGCCCTTTGGCTCAATCAACAACTGTTCCCTCGACTTGGAAGGCGACAGCGATTCATTCCTGTTGCGGACAATCGGAAAGGTGAAGACATGAACAATCAGTGCGTCGTCTACGTCACGGATGTCGAATATTCATTTCCGACTATTCTCTCGGCGCTGCAGGCTCGCAAATTCACAAGCCCCGCGACCGATGTCTGTGTCCTCATGTCGGAACATCTCGATAATTTCGACGAACTGAAAGCCCTGCTGGCAACGAGCGGGGTCGACTTGATCGATGCGACCGAAGCGCTGCAGGATTCGCTCGGCAAGCTCGATGGATCGCATTTCCAGGGACGTATCAGCGTCAGCACCATGGCCAAGCTGGTGCTTTGCGAGATCCTGCCTGCCAACTATACCCAGATCATCTACCTCGATGGGGACACACAGATCGTCAGCGATCTCGGCGGGCTCGAAAATGCGGTTGTGCCCGAGGGCAGGTTTTTCGCGGCGCGCGATTACACGGCGATCCACGACTTTCTCGACACCGGAAAGAACAGCCACTATTTCAACGCGGGTGTCCTGAAATTCCACCGTAACGGCTGGATCGGACAGGAGGCGCTTGAGCTTTTTGCTAGAAATCCCGAGGCCTGCGAGGGCAAACATGACCAGGGCGCATTAAATTATGTCTGCGGTTCATCGCTCATCCTCGTATCGAACCGCTGGAACTTTCCCAAACAGTTCCTTCACCTGGTCAACATGTCCGCCCTGTCGATCGTCCATTATATGGCGCATCCAAAGCCCTGGCATGGCACCTTCTTTCCCTGGACCGATCGGGAAAGCCAAGTCTATGTCGACCTGCGCAAAGCACATCCGATTTATGACTCGCTGTATCGCGGCATAAGCATCGATCGTAAGGCCCTGTATAAGTACCGGTCGATGCGGGCGCGCATCAAACACGCAATCGAGGCGAACGGCCCCAATCCGCGGGTCCAGAGCCTGCTGGTTGGCGATTACGCCGTGTGAGCATTGTGGTCCGCCTGGGGGTGAATAGCCGCGCACCTGATATCAGCATGGCGGTCGACCCTTGGATGGCAGGCGGACGCGCAACTATTCATTTCTTCATTGCAGGATGGATAATGGTCAGGACAGAATATGAGTTATAGGGCTTCCGCCGCCAGTATCTCGCATTACGCAAAAGCCCGCCTGCGCCGCTCGCTCAAGGCTCGGCAGGTTCGCTACGACCTGCTGCGCATCGGGCTCAAGCAGGCGCGTCACGTCGTCATCTGCGTCATCCGCGACGAGGGGCACCGGCTGGCATTTTTCCTGCAGTATTATCGCGATCTCGGCTTCGAGCACTTCATCTGTATCGACAACGGCTCGACAGATGGCACGGTCGAATTGCTGGCCGGCTTCGACGATGTGTCCCTTCTTTCTGCCCACGGATCCTACAAGGCGGCGAGATTCGGTAATGACTGGATCAACGAAGTCATCAACCGGCACTGCCAGGAGAAATGGGTTCTCTATGTCGATGCCGACGAGTTCCTGGTCTATCCGCATTGCGACACAAGGCCGATCGATCAACTGACCGCCTATATCGATTCCACCGGCGGCCATTCGCTGCGCTCGGTGATGATCGACATGTACAGCCCGCATCCCGTTCTAGAAAACATATGCGAACCCGGCCGCAATCCGCTTGAGGTCTGCAATCTCTTCGACCGGTCCGGCTATGTCGCGCATTTCGACGAACGCAACTGGACGATATGGATCAAGGGAGGTGTTCGTGGACGGGTCTATTTCCACGACCGGCTCTGGGACGGTCCCGCGCTCAACAAGATTCCTCTCGTCTATATCGAAGGTGAACGTCTTTTTCTCAAATCATCGCACCAGGTCTGGCCGCTCTCCCTGAATTTGGGCGACATGCGCGGAGCGCTCGGCGTCTCCGGCGCCCTTCTGCATTTCAAGTTCCTGTCGACCTTCGTTCACAAGGTTGCAGATGCCGCGCACCGGTCCCAGCACACGGAGGAATATGCCGTATATTCCTCGAGCAAGGACAAGGATGATTTCGTCTACGACGATACGGGCACCTACCGCAGCTGGAAGGATCTCTCCAATCACGGACTCATTCAGGGTGAAGGCTGGAAATACTGGAAGAATGCCTCCGAAAGCGACGTCTAACCACTATTATCGGGAAGCCGCTTCAGCCGAGGCGGGTTTTGTTGAGGCTTCACTGCCGCATTCTTTCGTCGAGGCGTCCTCAAGCGATGGACGCCACACCGTCGGCATAGACTTCCAGCGCCTTCCGATTGAGAATGCGGATTTTGCCCTGCGTCCCGTCGACCACTTTGCTTTCGCGCAAACGCCGCAGGCATTGATTGACCTTTTCGCGCGACGCCGGCAGCGTCGCTGCCAGATCATGTTGGGAAATGATCAGCTCATCGCCGCCATGTTGCGCATCCACTTTGTACACGGCAGAAAGGCGCAGCAGCGTCCGGGCCAATCTCTGCCTCAGGCTCGATCCGGCGTTGGAAATGATCCGCAGTTCGAGTTCGGAAACACGCGCCAGCACCTTCGACAGGATCTTCAACTGAAATTGCGGATCGTTCGCACACAAGTCCCGCAGCAAACGACCATCGAAGTAGTGCAGTTCGCAGTCTGATGAGGCGCGATATTCCAGGCTGAGGGACTGCTTGCGCAACACCTCCAATTCGCCGATCAAGCCGCCTTTTGGAATCATCTCCACGATGAACTCCCGTCCATCGGCAAGCGGCGTGCTTGCGCTCACCATTCCGCGCTGGACGCGGACGAACATGTCGATGGCGTCCCCGGCGCCTGCAATCACGTCACCCCGTCGAAACTTTCGAACACTCGAACGGCAAAACGGGAACTCGTGATCCAGATCACCACGGCCGCCGTATATGACATCTGCAGGCCCTGAAGTAACCGCTTCGCCTACTCGCGCCGCGCCCGCGCCAGTCTTGTTATCTCTGATGCTAATCGCTCCGTCCATACGACGCAACTCCATGCAGACTAATTTAGCTATTGCTATTCGGCGATATTCGTAATTCATTAAATTGTAAAGTTAAATGATAATATTATAAAATAGTCATCCGGATTTATACACAAATAGTGACTGATACTCACATTAATATATAACAAATTCAAAATGAATTCTAACTCATCGCTTGATCTTAAACCACGACTTGACTTTTATACGCTTCATGACGATCAGCAAACTGAAGATCAGATCTACAAAATAGAAGAATAATATCGTCTCCACTAACTAATATTAATAACATTTTGTTTATGGATCCTCAAACGCAAAACAGTAGCTTAAAATTTCAAAAGAAAATCTTTGGGAAATAAAGAATTTATTCACCATTATGACCTCGGTCACAGACATCAAACCTGTATTGAAGCAAGCTTCGGATGGTATTTCTGGGATTCGCCCAACGGAGACGCGGATGGCGGGAAAAAATCAGGGCATCAACCCGGCTGACCCTTGGCGGCGTAGCACCGGGGCGCGCAAGGAAGGGCGTCCATTCAATTCGTCAAAATCCCATACGATCAGCAGAAGTCTGAAGCGCGCGTTAGACCTTGTCATTGCGGCATCTCTTTTATTTCTTCTGTCGCCGCTACTTCTGTCGGTAGCAGTCATTATAATGCTCAGCGATCGGGGCGCCGCTTTCACATCCCATCGGCTTATCGGCTATAAGGGAAAAGAGTTCGGTTGCCTCAAGTTTCGGACGACACGATCCGACGCAACGGCCAGCCTGCATGCGACGATCGTCGGCGACATCCTGACGCGATCGAGCCTCGACAAGCTTCCGCAACTGATCAACGTGCTACTTGGGCAGATGAGCCTCGTCGGGCCTCGCGCCATTGCCAAAGAAGAACTGCCCCGTTACGGCGAACACACCTATGCCTACGTCGCAGTCCGTCCTGGCCTGACCGGTCATTGGCAGATCAGCGAACACGTCAGTTATCAGAATAGAGTTTTCCTCGACGTCGAGTATCTGCGCAATTGGACACTCGCGTTGGATTTCATGATCATGGCAAAGACTCTGGCGGCCCTGCTTTCCAGGCACGCTTTACTGCCCAAGACGGACCTGTAGGGTCATTCGATTTTCCCTCATGCTCATAGCATTATCCGTGGGGGCGCTTGCCGGTCATAGGAGCGCGCTCGGCAACAGAGTTCCGTTTCCGGCGCTTTTGCATATGCTCCCACAACGAGTAGGCGAATAGACCCGCCAAATAGCTTACTTCCATCAAGACGAGCGCTTGGAGGCAGTAGGCGATCGCATCCGAAAAGGAGGAGCCTTTCAGCAGGATCACGGCACCCAAGGCAACGACCAGCAGAAATGCAAAGATTGCAAAGGCCCAGGCGCGAATGGTCGCTCCAGCAGCGATGGAGATGGCAACCACGACAAGCGCGCTCTTCAGCATTAATCCGCTCCTCTCTTCACACCTCCTTTAAGCCGCCGGCTGCCTCAATGACATGGCAAAAGCTCAAAGTCGAAACGAAGTTCGATTAAAGTATTTTATCTATTATTGTTAAAATATTCCTAAGACACGCTCAGTAAGCCGACCGAACCAAGCGCAGAATATTCGACTATTCATCCGCCAGGACCGTTCTATCGTCCGGGACCAAGAGATCTTTCAGCACGCAGCAAGATTAATGCACGTCGTCAACAAGCGTGTAGCAAGCCTCCTCCTTACCAAGACAGGTGATGATCCTCCCCCGACAATCGCCACGGTTCAACGAAACAGGGCTCGCCGGTGATTGGCGAGCCCTGCTGATGTCCGGCATTGATAAGGCTATTTCGAGACTGCGGCGGCCAACTGCTGTTTTGCGCCGCGTTGGATGCTGAAGTTTTCAAGCCATGTGACCTGTTTCCTCAATTTCAACGCCGGCTTTTCGATGAATCTCCACGAGAAGGCGGCAAAGCAGGTCGCAACGATGCTGCAGACAATGCCATTCAACCACCAGTTATGCGCCCAGGGTCCGAGCGCTACGAACGCCTGTTGAATGGGATAGCCGTATAGGAAGACGCCATAGGAATAGTCGGCCCCACTGAGAATGCCAAGCTTGCGGGGCGAGGTCAGGCCGAGGAAGACCGTGACATATCCGATTGCCGGAATGGCAATGAAATCCCCAAAGGAAGTGAACCAGTAGGCCCATAATATGATTGCCACCGAAGCAAGGAAAATCCTCACATCCCAGAGAACCTTGTCCTTGTACAGATAGAAGGTCACCCCCACGAGAAACGCGCAGATGAGCAGATTGCCCGACGCTGTCGTGGGCATGGTTGCCCAATCGCTCGAGTGTTTCCAATACCTTGCGATACCGAAGCTGATGATCAAAGCCGGCGTTGCGATCAGGGCGATCACCCGCCGCCTGACCACGCCGAGCAGAAACAGGGCGGCGATCGCGGCGTAGCACTCCAGCTCGAAGGGCACCGTCCAGAGCTGCCCATTGACCATTGCGGCGTCGGGATTATTCAGGAATACACCGGGGAGATTGAAGTGGATGTGGCCTGTGACATTCAGCAGATAGGTAAAGAACTGAGGATCGGTGAAATAGTCACGCAGGTCATACTCTGTATAGACTGCTCCGAGTATAAAGGCCGCCAGCAATACCTCCACCGCAAGAGCAGGGTAGATCCGGATAAATCGGTTGCCGAGAAAGGAGATCAATGTTTTCGACCGTTCAAGACTGCCAGCCACCAGGAATCCGCTCAAGACGAAGAACATCGGCAGCACTGATTTGATGGCAGGACGGAAAGGTGACTCCCAGAGAAACAGGTCATCGCCGTATGTAACGCGGGCCGTATGTATCCAAAGTACTGAAAAGGCTAACAGTAATCGCATATAATCGAATCCTGTCGGTCGCCCTTTCGCTAGATCAAGCTTTTCGCCGAGAAACATCTGTGGCCCTTTCAGAAGTATTGACTCGATTTGGATTGGCAAGCTGTCGCCGCAGAGCAGCGGCGGCATGATTGCCGGGTCGGGACCGCGTGTCAGTGACCAGAGCTACATTAGGAAAAATTGAACGAGAGAGCGCCCCTCTCCCGAAGAAGAGGCAACTGACCACAACCCAATAGCCCTGCGCTTTCCGCGGCGCCATGCGACGGTTGGAGTGGACCAGGCGATCGGGCGGCGAATACAAATGAGGAAACCATGAAATTTCTGGCTGGCCTGTTTTTTATTGTTCTCGCCTTTATCGGATTGGGCCTGATAGGAGGCGGCACCTTGCTGCTCAGCCTCGGCGGCTCGCCCTATTACGCAATCGCCGGGCTTGCCTATCTGGCTGCCGCGCTTCTGCTGTGGCGCCGGCAAGTGTCAGGCGCCCTCATTGTCCTGCTTGTCGCCGTTCTCACCCTTCCCTGGGCACTATGGGAGTCGGGTTTCAATTTCTGGGCGCTCTTTGCGCGTTTGATGTCCCCCATCGCGCTGGCGGGCTTTGCACTTCTCTTTGCGCCGTCGCTGTCGCCAACTGCCAACCGGAAACTCTTTTATGGCGGCACTTTGCTTGCGGCCATCCTGTTCGCGGCGGGGTTCAGCCTTGCTTTAACGCCGCATGGGCTGATCCGCCCTTCCACCGATATCCCCGCCTATAAGACCGCCAAAGGCGACAACTCACCCTCCGACTGGACATCCTATGGCCGCAGCACGGCCGGGGATCGCTACTCCCCATTCGATCAGATCAACCGCGGCAATGTTGCCAAGCTCGATCTTGCCTGGACATACCGCACCGGGAAAAGCGATGGCGCCGATCAAAACACGCCGCTGCAGATCGGCGACACGATCTACACCTGCACGCCGACGGACGTGATCGCAGCGCTTGACGCAGATACGGGCAAGCCGCGCTGGACCTTCGATCCGAAGGCGACGGCGCCATACTGGCAACGCTGCCGCGGCCTCGGTTACTACAAGATGCCACCGGAGGCCCAATCGGCCGACGGCCTTTGCAATGAGCGTCTGGTGCAGACGACGATCGATGCCCGCCTGCTGGAGATCGACAGGAAGACCGGCGCACCCTGCAACGGCTTCGGAGACAATGGCACCGTGCAGCTTTCCCAAGGCATGGGTGAAGTCAAGTCAGGTTATTATTTCCAGACATCGGCGCCGCTGATTGCCCGCAATCTGATTGTCATCGGAGGTTGGGTCATCGACAATCAGGAGGTTGGCGAACCCTCGGGCGTCATCCGCGCCTTCAATGTCGTTACCGGCGAGCTCGAATGGGCATGGGACCTCGGCAATCCCGAGATCACCAAACTCCCGCCTGAGGGCCAGACCTATACAAGGGCCACGCCCAACATGTGGACGACGGCGGCTTTCGACGACAAGCTCGGCCTCATCTATGCACCGCTCGGCAATACCACCCCAGATTATTACGGCGTCAATCGACCGGCTTTCGCCGATCAATACAATGCCACGTTGGTGGCGCTCGATGTCACGACGGGACGGGAGAGATGGAAGTTCCAGACCGTGCATCACGATATCTGGGACTATGACTTGCCGGCCCAGCCGGTTCTGCTCGACCTGCCCGATGGCAATGGCACCACCGTGCCGGCTCTCCTGCAGACCACCAAACGCGGGCAGCTTTTCCTGCTCAACCGTCAGACCGGTGCACCCCTTGCTGAGGTTCAGGAGAGGCCGGTGCCGCAGGAAGGCGGCGCACCGGAAGAGAAATTGTCTCCGACGCAGCCCTATTCCGTAGGCATGCCGACAATCGGCGCCGAACGGGTGACGGAGCAGACGGCCTGGGGACTGACGATGTTCGATCAGTTGGCATGCCGCATCGCCTTTCGAAAGATGCGCTACGACGGCGATTTCACCCCGATCGGCCCGCAATATGCGATCCAGCAGCCGGGAAATCTTGGCGGCCTCAATTGGGGGAGCGTGTCGATCGACCTGCCCAACAACCGGGTCTTCCTGAACGATATCCGCGTGCCCAGCCTCTTCGCGCTCATTCCCCGCGGGGAGTATGTCGATTTTGCCCTGACCACAACCGCTCACGGCCCCTCCGCCCCGCAGCGCGGCACGCCTTACGGCATGGCCACCGAAATGTGGACCTCGAGGCTCCGCGTTCCCTGCACGCAGCCGCCCTTCGGCACCGTCACAGCCGTGGATCTGAATACCCGCAAGATCGCATGGCAGGTCCCGGCCGGGACCGCCGAACAGCTCGGGCCGTTTAAGATCAAAACCAATCTGCCGATGCCGATGGGCTTGCCGAGTTATGCCGGCACGTCGGCGACTGCCGGCGGTGTCGTCTTCTTTGCTGGCTTCCAGGACTATTACATCCGCGCTTACGACGCTGCGAACGGTGATGAGCTCTGGAAATATTCGCTGCCGGTCGGCTCGAGCGCCACGCCGATGACCTACGTCTCGCCGAAAACCGGCAAGCAATATGTGGTGATCTCGGTTGGCGGAGCGCCATATTCCAGGGACAACGGCGACTACGTGTTCGCCTTTTCTTTGAAAGACGAAGATTAGCGCCGCCGCCGGTCACACTGTGCTATTTTGGTCCGATGAGGAACTGAGGCTACGAGCGTGACGCGAAAATTGGCGGCGATCCTGGTCGCGGATGTGGTCGGCTACAGCCGTCTCGCCGGTGCGGACGAGGATCGCATCCTGGCGCGCCTGAGAACCCTGCGCAGCGATTTGGTCGATCCGACGATCGCCGTGCACAATGGCCGTATCGTCAAGCGCACCGGCGATGGAAGCCTTATCGAGTTTCGCAGCGTCGTCGACGCCGTGCGCTGCGCGATCGAGGTGCAGACAGCCATGGTCGAGCGCAATATCGGCGTGCCTCCCGAGCATCGCATCGAGTTCCGGGTTGGGATCCATCTGGGAGATGTTGTCGAGGAGAACGACGGCGACCTGATGGGCGACGGCGTCAACATCGCCGCGCGGTTGGAGGGAGTTGCCCAGCCCGGCGCCATCTGCCTCTCCGAAGATGCCTACCGCCAGGTGAGAACGCGGCTTGAATGTGCCGTGACCGATCTTGGCAAAGTCCCTCTCAAGAATATCGCGGAGCCGATGCGGGTCTATCTGCTTCAGGTCGGAACCGTCTCGCAGCCGGCGTCGGCACGGCAACCGGGAGAGCAGCCGGCGCCGAAACGGCCTTCGGCTATAGCCGTTCCCGACAAGCCCTCCATAGCCGTACTGGCCTTCAACAATATGAGCGGCGACGCCGAACAGGAATATTTCTCCGACGGGATCAGCGAAGACATCATCACCGATCTCTCGAAGCTGTCCGAATTGCACGTGATCGCCCGCAACTCATCCTTCGTCTACAAGAATGTAACAACCTCGGTACCTGAGATGGCCAAGGCGCTCGGCGTCCGTTACGTTCTCGAAGGCAGCGTGCGCAAGGCCGGCAACCGCGTGCGTGTGACGGCCCAATTGATCGACGCCAGCAATGGCGGACATATCTGGGCCAGCCGCTACGATCGCGATCTCACCGACATTTTTGCGGTTCAGGATGAGCTGACCCAGGAGATCGTCACAGCGCTGAAGCTCAATCTCACGCATGGCGACCAGGACCGCTTGGCCCAGGGGCGCGCCGTCGATGTCGGCGCTTACGAGCTGTTGTTGCGTGGCCGTGAGCAGGCGTCAGCCCATAACCGAACCGGGAATAGAGCCGCCCGCAGCCTGGCGGCAGACGCTCTCGCCGTAGACCCGGACTATGCGGCGGCCCGAGCCCTCATTTCCTTCACGCATGTGCTCGACTACGTCAACGCCTGGAGCGACGATCCGGAGGGTTCGCTGCGGACCGGGCTGGATCTCGCGCAGCAGGCAGTTGATATGGCCGAGGAACAGCCCAATAGCCACTTCGCATTAGGCATGGCCTGCATGTGGAACCACGACCTGGACCGGGCGCGGGCAGAAGTCCTGCGCGGTCTGGCGCTGTCGCCCAACTCGGCTGAACTCCTGACACTGATGGCGCATATCCAGATCTTCTCCGGCGATCCCGCAGGCGCCTTGGAAACGCTCGATGCATCGATGCGGCTTGACCCGCACCATCCGGAACTTCTGTTCCAGTTTCTCGCCGATGCGCGCTTTTCTCTCGGTGAATATGAACAAGCCATCGCCGCGATCGCGCAGCGGCTCCAACAAAACGCGCAATCGGAAACGGCTTACGCCCTGCTGGCATCATGTTATGGCCATCTCGGCCGCGCGGAGGATGCCCGACAGGCGTGGGAGAAGGCGCTCCAGATCAACCCGGACTTCTCCATCGAACGCCGCCGCCGCGTCCTGCCATTCCGAGACCCCGAGGACTTTAACCGCCGCGTCGAAGGACTCCGCAAGGCGGGACTGCTGGTTCCGGATCTCCGTCAATGCTGACAGAAACTGCGGCTCAGTCCAATGTCGCGTCGCCGCCCGTCGATGCCCGCAGCATTCATTTTTTCCCGTCAGCCGCCAGCGCCTCTTTCCGCCGGCGACTCGGCAGGAGTGATTTGAGGCACCGCCACATCGGCGAAATGATGTAGCCTGCAACCGGAATTGTGATCAAGCCGGCGACAATACCGACGATGCCGGCACCTGCCGCCTCGACGGTCCAGCGCAGCACGGACGCCAGGACGGGAACGGCATGAACGGCCACCTCCCCGGCATCATGGATAAGATGCGCCAGGCCGGCCACGCCATAGGCTTCGAGGCCGTGAACGATGATGCCGCCGCCGACCCAGATCATCGCAGCCGTTCCGACAATGCCGAGCGCTTTCAGAAAATAAGGCATGCCTGTGACCAGCCCTCGTCCGATCACGCGCAGCAAAGGCCCCGTCGGAGGCGCCATCTGTCCACGAGCCATCATCAGCCCCAGATCATCGGCCTTCACGATCAGCGCCACGCCGCCATAGACCATGACCGTTATGCCCAATCCAACGACGGCAAGGATGAAGGCCTGCGCGAAGATGCTGCCTGCCGGAACCGCGGCGAGCGTAATCGCCATGATTTCCGCCGAGAGGATGAAATCGGTCTTGATCGCACCGGCGACCTTCTCGTCTTCGAGCGATTGCGCATCGAGGCTTGTCGCCTCGAGTGCCGATTCATGGGCGTGGGCTGCATGCGGCAGCACCAGTCCGTAGACTTTTTCCACGCCCTCATAGCAGAGAAAAAGTCCGCCGATCATAAGCAGCGGTGTTATCGCCTGCGGTGCGACGAGGCTCAGAATAAGCGCCGCCGGAAGCAGGATCAGAAGCTTGTTCTTCAGCGAACCCACCGCTATCTTGCCGATGATCGGCAATTCGCGTGCGGCCGAAAATCCGGTGACATAGCGAGGCGTGACCGCCGCATCGTCGATGACGACGCCTGCCGCTTTCGCGCCCGCCTTGGCTGCCTGGCCGGCAATATCGTCAAGCGAGGCCGCAGCCACCTTGGCCAATGCGGCGATATCATCAAGAAGGGCGATCAAGCCAACGCTCATTCAAGACTCCGTTGAGAAGACACTCAGCAAAAAACGGAAAACCTGTCATCATCTCGAAGCGACACGCGGCATCCACCGCCGGGAAGATGCCACGCACAGATCGTGACGGCAATGCCGTTATTCGGCCGGCAACGGGCTCAGCCCGCTCTCATCCAGCGGAGGACGTGCCTGAACTGACGGATCCCACTGTTGCGCGCTGATTACCTTCGCAACATCCGTATCAACGCCAAAACCCGCCGAGAGGCGGGTTTTGGGGTGTTGTGCTAAGGGAATTTGGTTGCGGGGGCAGGATTTGAACCTGCGGCCTTCAGGTTATGAGCCTGACGAGCTACCGGGCTGCTCCACCCCGCGCCATGGCAAGTCTGATTGACTTGCTTGATTATAACACGAAAGGCCGCTT
>Ga0209051_1000322_pt1 | contig 72185 bp, 61 predicted proteins | sample AraplaCvi_mMS_r2_2_FD_184286 | JGI IMG/M metagenome (GOLD analysis project Ga0209051, IMG submission 184286) | Arabidopsis root microbial communities from North Carolina, USA - plate scrape MF_Cvi_mMS_r2 (SPAdes) (version 2) | ecosystem: Host-associated > Plants > Roots > Endosphere | place...
GGTACACGCCCGAGGAGAACATCGGGTCGACGAAGGCATAGGCGTCGCCCACCATCATGAAGCGGTCGCCGCGGCAGAACTTGGAGTCGTAGGCGTAGTTGCCGGTGGAGGTGGCGCCTTCCATCAGCGTGGCGTTCTTCAGGCGCGCGGCCAGCTTGGGCGCGAGCGCGATGGTTTCCATCAGGAACTCTTCGAGCGAGCCCTTGCGGCGCTTGAAGTAGGCCGGCGAAGCCACTGCGCCAACGCTCACGGTACCGTCCTTCAGCGGGATGTACCAGAACCAGCCGTGGTCGAACCAGAACAGCGTGATGTTGCCCTCGAAGCGGCCCGGCCGGCGCTCGGCGTTGGCGAAGTGGCCGTACAGGGCCGCGCTGGCGTGCTTGCGGTTGCGCTGCTTCGCGTCGAACTGGTTCGACAGCAGGGTGTCGCGCCCGCTGGCGTCGATCACGAAACGCGGGCGCCAGGTGGTTTCGGTGCCGTCGTCGGCCTTGACCTTGACCAGCGGGCGCTTCTCGCCGCCGGTGTCGGCGTCCATGTCCACGCCGGTGACGCGCCGGCCCTCGAAGGTGCGTGCGCCGCGCGCGGCGGCGTGGCGGAACAGCAGCTCGTCGAACTCCGAGCGGCGCACGTGCACCGCGTACGGAAAGCTCTTGTCCATCGCCTCGCCGAAGTTGAAGTGGCTGCTGTGGTCGTGCCAGGGCGAAACGAACTCGGCGCCGTGCTTGCGAATGCCGATGGCCTCGACCTCTGTGCGCACGCCCAGCCGGTCGAACAGCGGCATGTTCATCGGCAGCAGCGACTCGCCGATGTGAAAGCGCGGATGCTGCGCCTTCTCGATCAGCACCACGTCGTGGCCCTTGTCCGCGAGCAAGGCGGCCACAGTGGAGCCCGAAGGGCCCCCGCCAATGACCACGACATCGGGGTCGTTGCCGGTGAAAGGTCCTGATGTCATGCGTTGTTGCCCCTCGTTGTGGTTTTATCGCTGTTGGCGCTACCCCGGGGCCAGCACCAGCCAATCGCAAGCCGTGAGCCCCCGCAGGTAACGATCGCGCAGTTTAGCCAACCGGCCGGCCAACTCCATCACGCCGAAGATATGGATTCAGGCGTTTTCGGCATTCCCCCTGTACAAAGGGGCCGCGCTTTTGCGGTAGCCTCATTGCCCGTCAGAAACAAGGAGACTTTCATGGCTGCACCCCTTTCCCCCGCAGAAGAAGCACTTCGCGAGGCAGCGCGCGAATACCACCGCTCACCCGTCAAGGGCAAGATCTCGATCACCCCGACCAAGCCCCTGCTGAACCAGCGCGACCTGTCGCTGGCCTATTCGCCGGGCGTGGCCTATCCGTGTCTCGACATCGCCGCAGACCCCGCCACGGCCTCCGAATACACGGCGCGCGGCAACCTGGTGGGCGTCATCACCAACGGCACCGCCGTGCTCGGCCTGGGCGACATCGGCCCGCTGGCCGCCAAGCCGGTGATGGAAGGCAAGGGCTGCCTGTTCAAGAAATTCGCCGGCATCGACGTGTTCGACATCGAGCTGGCCGAGCGCGACCCCGACAAGCTGGTCGAGATCATCGCGGCGCTGGAGCCCACGCTGGGCGGCATCAACCTCGAGGACATCAAGGCGCCCGAGTGCTTCTACATCGAGAGGAAGCTGCGCGAGCGCATGAACATCCCGGTGTTCCACGACGACCAGCACGGCACGGCCATCATCTCGGCCGCAGCCCTCCTCAACGGGCTGGAGCTGGTCGGCAAGAAGATCGAGGACGTGAAAATCGCCGTCTCGGGCGCGGGCGCCGCAGCCATCGCCTGCCTCGACGTGATGGTCGGCCTGGGCGCCAAGCCGGCCAACATCCACGCCTGCGACTCCAAGGGCCTGATCTACATGGGCCGCGCGGGCGGTTTCGACGAATCCAAGGCGCGCTACGCCCAGAAAGACACCGGTGCCCGCACCTTGGCCGACGTGGTGAAGGACGCCGATGTGTTCCTGGGCTGCTCGGCCCCCGGCGTCATGAGCGCCGAGATGGTCAAGACCATGGGCACGCAGCCCATCATCCTGGCGCTGGCCAACCCCGAGCCCGAGATCCGCCCCGAGCTGGCCAAGGCCGTGCGGCCGGACTGCATCATCGCCACGGGCCGTTCGGACTACCCGAACCAGGTCAACAACGTGCTGTGCTTCCCGTACATCTTCCGCGGCGCGCTCGACTGCGGCGCCAGCAAGATCACCGAAGAGATGAAGCTGGCCTGCGTGCGCGAGATCGCCGAGCTGACCAAGGCCGACATCAGCGAGGAAGTGGCCACCGCCTACGCCGGCCAGGAGCTGGCCTTCGGCCCCGACTACATCATTCCGAAGCCCTTCGACTCGCGCCTGATCCTGCGCATCGCGCCGGCCGTGGCCAAGGCCGCCGCCGCCTCGGGTGTCGCGACGCGCCCGATCGAGGACATGGACGCCTACCGCCAGCACCTGACGCGCTTCGTCTACCAGACCGGCATGTTCATGCGCCCGGTGTTCAGCGCCGCCAAGATCGCCACCGCCAAGCGCGTGGCCTACGCGGAAGGCGAAGACGAGCGCGTGCTGCGCGCCGCGCAGTGGGCGGTGGACGAAGGCGTGGCCCAGCCGATCCTGGTGGGCCGCCCTGCCGTGATCGAGGCGCGCATCAAGAAGGCGGGCCTGCACATCCGCGCGGGCACCGACTTCGAGATCGTCAACCCCGAGGACGATCCGCGCTTCCGCACCTACTGGGAGAGCTTCCACAAGATCATGGGCCGCCGCGGCGTGACGCCGGAGGCCGCCAAGACCATGGTGCGCCGCTCGAACACCACCATCGCCGCGCTGATGCTGCACCTGGGCGACGCCGACGCGATGATCTGCGGCCTGGTCGGGCGCTTCGACGTGCACCTGGAGCACATCCGCAACCTGATCGGCCTGAAGCGCGACGCGCCCGGCTTCGCCACGCTGAACGCGCTGACGCTCGACAAGGGCACGATCTTCATCACCGACACCAACGTGAACGAAGACCCGAGCGCCGAGATGCTGGCGAGCATCGCGGTGATGGCCGCCGAGGAAGTGCGCCGCTTCGGCCTGCCGCCGAAGGTGGCCTTCCTGTCGCACTCGAACTACGGCACCTCCAGCCGCGCCTCGGCCCGCAAGATGCGGCTGGCGCGCGACCTGTTCGCGCAGTTGGCGCCCGACATCGAATGCGACGGCGAGATGCACGGCGACGCGGCGCTGTCGGAAGACGTCCGCCGCACCGCCCTGCCCGAGACCACGCTGAGCGGCGAAGCCAACCTGCTGGTGTGCCCGAACCTCGATTCGGCGCACATCCTCTACAACGTGCTGAAGATGACCGGTGCCAACGGCATCACGGTCGGCCCGGTGCTGCTGGGCGCCGCGAGCTCGGCGCACGTGCTCACGCCGTCGTCGACGGTGCGCCGCATCATCAACATGACGGCGCTGGCGGTGGCGAAAGTGACCGTCGACAAGTAACCACCGGGCCATCCGGCGGGCGAACTGCCCGCCTTCGGTGCCAAAAACGCGGCAATGCCGCGTTTTTGCATTTGGGAGGTGCAGATGGCGCACCGCATCGATCCACCGGGAGGGTTCGCACCAATCGCGTGCGGGCACCGTTTTTGCTTGAATGCCGAAGCATTCACATCACGGATACCGCATGAACAAGCGCCAACTGCTCCAGTCCTTCCTCGCCGCTTCGGCCCTCAGCTTCGGCCTCTCACCGGCCCTTGCCCAGAGCCCGACGCCGATCAAGTTCCAGCTCGACTGGCGCTTCGAAGGACCGGCCGCGCTGTTCCTGCATCCCGCCGCCAAGGGCTACTTCAAGGCCGCCGGGCTCGACGTGAGCATCGACGCGGGCAACGGCTCGGGCGGCACCGTCACGCGCGTGGCCTCGGGCGCCTACGACATGGGCTTTGCCGACCTCGCGGCGCTGATGGAGTTCCACGCCAACAACCCCGACAGCCCCAACAAGCCGGTCGCGGTGATGATGGTCTACAACAACACGCCGGCCTCGGTCATGGCGCTCAAGAAGAGCGGCATCACCAAGCCCGCCGACCTCGCCGGCAAGAAGCTCGGCGCGCCGGTGTTCGATGCCGGCCGCCGCGCCTTCCCGATCTTCGCGAAGGCCAACAACATCGGTCCCGTCAACTGGACCGCCATGGACCCGACGCTGCGCGAGACCATGCTGATGCGCGGCGACATCGACGCCATCACCGGCTTCACCTTCACCTCGCTGCTCAACCTCGAGGCGCGCGGCGCCAAGGCAGCCGACATCGTCGTGCTGCCCTACCCCGACTACGGCGTGAAGCTGTACGGCAACGTGATCATCGCGTCGCCCAAGCTCATCAAGGAGAACCCGGAAGCGGTGAAGAAATTCCTCTCGGCCTTTGCCAAGGGCGCGAAGGAAGTCGTCGCCAACCCGGCCGTGGCCATCGAATCGGTGAAGGCGCGCGACGGCATCATCGACAGCAAGCTCGAAACGCGCCGCCTGCAGCTGGCCATCGACACCGTCATCAACAGCGCCGACGCGCGCGCCGAAGGCTTCGGCACGGTCAACGCGGGCCGCATGTCGCTGATGGCCTCGCAGGTGTCGGACGCGTTCGGCACCAAGACGCGCGTGAGTCCCGACGCGGTGTGGACCGCCTCGCTGCTGCCGCCGGCGGCCGAACTGAACATCCTGTCGAAGAAGTGATGGTGGACGCATCGCAGGACGCGACCGCACCCTTCGTCGACTTCCAGGACGTCTGGCTCGCCTACAACGAGGAGCTTCTTCGCGCCAACCACTTCGCGGTCGAGGCCATCGATCTGAAGGTCAAGCGCGGCGAGTTCATCGCCATCGTCGGCCCCTCGGGTTGCGGCAAGTCGACCTTCATGAAGCTCACGACCGGGCTGAAGATGCCGTCAATGGGCAAGATCCGCATCGACGGACAGAACGTGACCGGGCCGCTGAAGATCTCGGGCATGGCCTTCCAGGCGCCGTCGCTGCTGCCGTGGCGCACCACGGTCGACAACGTGCTGCTGCCGCTGGAGATCGTCGAGCCCTACCGCTCGAACTTCAAGGCCAAGCGCAAGGAGTACGTCGAGCGCGCACGCAAGCTGCTGCAGAAGGTGGGCCTCGCGGGCTATGAAGACAAGTTTCCGTGGCAGCTCTCGGGCGGCATGCAGCAGCGCGCGAGCATCTGCCGCGCACTCATCCACGAGCCCAAGATGCTGCTGCTCGACGAGCCCTTCGGCGCGCTCGATGCCTTCACGCGCGAAGAGCTGTGGTGCATCCTGCGCGACCTCTGGACCGAGCAGCAGTTCAACGTGATCCTGGTGACGCACGACCTGCGCGAATCGGTGTTCCTGGCCGACACCGTGTACGTGATGAGCAAGAGCCCGGGGCGCTTCGTGGTGAAGCGCAACATCGAGCTGCCGCGTCCGCGCGAGCTCGAACTCACCTACACCAAGGAGTTCACCGACATCGTGCTGGAGCTGCGCGGGCACATCGGCGCGATCCGCGGCAATGCCGCCGGCGCCACGGCGGCGGCGCACTGAGGAACGCGCCATGAAGAACACCAAGCAAATCGAACGCTGGTCGCCATGGCTGCTGCTCGTGACGGTGATCCTGCTGTGGCAGGTGATCTGCGCGGGCTTCGAGGTTTCGGACTTCATCTTTCCGAGCCCGCTGCGCATCTGGAGCCAGTTCTGGGAATTCAAGGAAATCATCGCGGGCCACGCGTGGCGCACCTTCTGGGTCACGATGGCGGGCTTCGGCCTGGCGATCGTGGTGGGCGTGCTGCTGGGCTTCGTGATCGGCAGCTCGCGCATCGCGTATGCGGCGATCTACCCGCTGATGACGGCCTTCAACGCGCTGCCCAAGGCGGCCTTCGTGCCCATCCTCGTGGTGTGGTTCGGCATCGGCGCGGGGCCGGCGATCCTCACGGCCTTTTTGATCAGCTTCTTCCCGATCATGGTGAACATCGCGACCGGCCTCGCCACGCTCGAGCCCGAGCTGGAAGACGTGCTGCGCGTGCTGGGCGCCAAGCGCTGGGACGTGCTCATGAAGATCGGCCTGCCGCGCTCCATGCCGTACTTCTTCGGCTCGCTGAAGGTCGCCATCACGCTGGCCTTCGTGGGCACCACGGTGAGCGAGATGACGGCGGCCAACGAAGGCATCGGCTACCTGCTGATCTCGGCCGGCTCGGCCATGCAGATGGGCCTGGCCTTTGCGGGCCTGATGGTGGTGGGCGCGATGGCCATGCTGATGTACGAACTGTTCAGCGTGATCGAGAAGCACACCACAGGCTGGGCACACCGCGGGTCGCAGAACCAGTAGGCCGCGCCGGATCAGGCGAGGTGCCAGCGTCGGCTGTGCTGCCCCTGCTTCGCGAACACATGGGCGAGGTGCTTCTTGACCGTGTTGACACTGATGCCGAGTCGCTCGGCGATCTGCTTGTTGGTCATGTCACGGTACATCAGCGACAGCACCTCGTTCTCTCGTGCGGTCAGTGTCATTGCAGGCGATATCGCACAGGACGCCGGCCGCCCGCCGGATGCCTTCAATCGCAGCACGGACAGATAAAGTGCCTGCAACACCGGCCCCGGGAAGCCCAGGGTGCCTGCCAGCACGGCATCCAGCGATTGCGCGAACTGCTCTGCGCTCGCGGCCCACTCGACGCAGCCGCGCGCCTGACTTCGGATCGCTGCATCCAGCCCGAGCATTGAGGGCTCCTCCCAGCCGAGGAGCCAGTCGGTGGCGGGAAAGCGTCGGCGCAGATCGTCCAATTTGTTGACTCTTTCCGGCGCAATCAACGCGATGTCCACCAGCAGCAGACGGGGCGCCTGCTGCAGGCAGCGCGCTTCCAGCTCGGAGATGCTGTTCATTTCCGCGTGCTCGATCCGGTACATCCGTCCGGCCGAGTGCCTCGAGGCCAACAGGACCAGCCCGAACAGCGTCGATGCGCGGCCCAGGCAGGTTGCGACGAGAACCGGAACACGGCTTTCGACCGCAGGGTACGGCGCAGGAGATGGAATCTCCAGGCAAGCTGGCTGAAAACAGCTCGATGTCCACAGCGCGGGTGGTGCAAATGGCGACAGCGGGCGGAAGTCTTGCGTGAACGGCCGCGAATCTACGTTCCACACAGGTTCCAGCCCAGCAGACGACTGTGGGGCTTCTGCCATGGCTTCCTCCGAAGCGCTTGTTTTGGAGGTATCCGGGAGGTAATGATAAAGACCGCGTCATCGTGCAGATAGGTCCGCGGCCCTCGCAAGGTATCAAAAGGTTAGGGGCATGACGGGCGCACGCCCGACACAGCGCGTCATCCTTTGGGTGACAACTTTTATCCTATGGACAGCGCGCCGCCTCGCGGTTCAGCATCCCTCCCTGCTGATACATGGACCTGACTGATTGCCAGCGAATGCGCATCGATCGGGTGCATCGACCTGTCGGCATTTTTTTCCAAACCGAGGAGTGTTTATGCCCGCGCTAAATCTGACGGCCGGCTCGACCGTCACTCTGGACGAATCCGCCAATTTGCAGAACCTTGCCGCTACTCCCGCTCCTGCCGGCGACAGTAACGACAATGACATCTCCGCAAGCTCGCTGCCGACGGCCTTCAGCAGCCGCCTGGCGGCCCAAAGTGTCGGCACCGCCATCAACGCCGCCTTGAGCGGCTATAACGGGACCAATACCGGCACCAACGCATTCACGTTCAGCATATCCGGCACAGTCACCGATATCTCCTTCACGGACGCGAACGGCGCTCCGCTCAATGGCTTCGACAGCGGTCTCAACACCGCTGACGGCGAAGACATCTTCCTGTACACCGATCCGACCAACAACAACATCGTTTACGGAAAGACGGCCCTCAATGTCGTCGTGTTCGCCGCCTACCTGGAGGAGACGGGAACCCCGGTGACCGGCGCCAAGATGTGGATGGTCCAGTATGAAGCGATAGCGAACCCCGATGCGACCAATCCCGACGATGCGGTCAACCTCCTGAACAAGGTCTTCGTCAGCGTCAGCCAGGATACGGAGTTCAACCTCGCAAACGCGCCATCCGGCCAGAACCTGTTCCTGATGTTCACGAAAGACAACCCGACGATCGTCAACGGCCGGATTTCCGACGTGTCGATCATCGCGACGGGCAAGGACCCGGCAAATCAGTCAGGCCCCAACCCCAACAGCACCGCCGACGACATCAACATCACGACCGGCGACACGATCAACACCAGCCAGGCCGGCGGGCCGACCACGTTCGGCACCAACAGCCAGATGATCACCGAGCAGGAAGGCATCCGCTTCACGTTCGTGACCGGCGCCAGGGCGGATGTCACCATTCCGAACCTGGACCAGAACGAGGCCGATCTGGAGTCGAACATCGACTTCACCGGCATGTTCGGAGCCAGGACCGCCGATTTCGACGTCGTGCAGTTGCAAAGCGGAAAGAGTGCCCAGGTCAAGGTCACCGCATACAGCACGGCAGTCGAGTCCGGCAACAGCTTCATCGACGGCTATGCGAACGACGCGATGATTTCGATCACGAGCGTGCGCGTGCTCGACTCCGTCACCGGAGCGGTTCTCGAAACCTTCTCGGGCGGCACCGAGGGCGGACAGAGTTCGACCATCGCCATCAGCATCACCAACGGCGTCGCGATGATCACCGGCGTCAAGGCCGGCTACTCGATCGAATACACGACCTCGGCGGACCACAACCGCGTACTCGTCGAAAACGGGGCGGCCCTCAATGCCTCGGGCAACACCCACGCCGACTTCGACATCGGGGGTTTCCGGCTGCTGCAGGTTTCCAATGCAACGGCAGAAGTCGGCTCCATGATGAACTTCGAGGACGACGGCCCGTCCATCGTGCTGGCGACGCCCACCGACACCGCGCTGCTCAACACGCAGGACGCCGACACCATCGGAACCAACACCGACTCCGCCACCCAGAACTTCGCGACCGCCTTCGGCACGACTTCGAGCAGCTTCGGCACCGACGGGGCGGGAACGACCGACTCGAGCTTCGCGCTCGGCGTGAAGACGCAAGGGGGAGATTCCGGACTCAAGAGCGATGGCGCGACCATCTACCTGTACCTGCTGGGCGGCAAGGTCATCGGTTCGACTTCCGCCACCGAGGCCGGCGTCGCAGCGGCCAATACCATCTTCGACCTGGCCGTGAGCACAACCGGTTCGGTCACGCTGCAGCAGTTCGCCGAAATCGACCACGCGCTGCCGGGTGCTTCATCGAACTACGCGGCGCAGCAGGCCACGCTGGCCGACGATCTGGTCACCCTGACCGATTCCGTGACGCTCACCGATCGCGATGGCGACACCGCCACCGATTCCAAGGTGCTCAACATCGGCGCGAACATCAAGTTCGACGACGACGGCCCGACGATCGTGCTGGCAACGCCCACCGACACGGCGCTGCTCAATACCCAGGACGCCCAGACCATCGCAGCGGCCACCGACTCCGCCACCCAGAACTTCTCGACGGCCTTCGGCGTGACGTCGAGCAGCTATGGCGCCGATGGAGCGGGCAGCACCACATCGACCTATGCGCTCGGCGTGGCAACGCAAGGGGGAGCTTCGGGGCTCTCGAGCGACGGTGCAAGCATCAAGCTGTACCTGATTGGCACGACGGTCGTCGGATCGTCCTCCGCCACCGCGGCCGGCATCACGGCGGCCAACACCATCTTCGACCTCACGGTGAGCGGGACCGGTTCGGTGACGCTGCAGCAGTTTGCCGAGATCGACCACGCGCTGCCGGGTTCTTCGTCGAATTACGCGGCCCAGCAGGCCACGCTGGTCGACACGTTGATCACCCTGACCAATGCCGTGACGCTCACCGACGGTGATGGCGATACCGCGACCGATTCCAAGGTGCTCAATATCGGCGCCAACATCAAGTTCGACGACGACGGCCCGACGGTGACCTCCATCTCCGACCTCAACGGAACGAACAACGCCCAGCCCATTGCGGGGACCTACAACATCTCCGTTGGCGCCGACGACGTGGACAACGCGTCGACCGACGGCATCGTGCTGAACAGCCTGACCGGAACGACCGGCGGCGGGCGGCCCATCACCGATGCAACCGTCTCGCACTTCGCCGAAGACGCCACGACGGTCACCTACAAGTTCGGCTTCAACTACTACCCCGGGCCGACGTCGACGACGACGCAGGCGGCAACGGGCACGGTCGTCTTCAACAAGACGGACGGCACCTTCTCCTTCGACCTGGATCAGGTCTTCGGAGGACAAACGACGTTCTCCACGAGTGCGCCGCTGGCATCCTTCAACTACGACACGGAAGGCAACAACTCGCCGGAGATCGTGGTCCAGAAATACAGCAACGACTTCTTCGGCGTGCTTTCGGCCAGGGCGTCCACGCCTCCGAGCGACTCCAGCGATCTGTTGGCGGGCAACAATCACGCGTTTGCGGCGGGTGAAACCTTCACCAGCGAGAGTGCCGGTTTCGTCAACGTCGCAACCAACACCCTCGGCGTGAACTCCGATACCGTCCAATCCGGCGAGTTGCTGAACTTCGACTTCTACAAGTCGAATCCGGTGAGCAACCCCAATCTGACGAGTCCACCGCAGCGCCCAGGGGCGGCCATCGTCGGTACGGACACGGCCTACGCCGACGCGATCAACATCACGATCGACCAGATCACGGACGGCGAGGATGTGGTTGTTCTGCTGAAGCTGTTCAAGGCGTCGGACAACACCACCACGACCAGGCTCCTGGTCGCCAACTCCGCGGCGGACTATCAATCGGCCGGAGGAGGCTTGAAGGTGGTCAGCATCGGCGAGGACGACTACGACAGCGCCAACTACCAGATCACGGGCGTGCAGGTCCTGAGCAGCACCGAAGAAATCACCGGCACGGGCATCAGCCTAACCGGGCATAACACGGTGAATCTGACCGCGACCGGCTCGAACTATGCCGATACGGCGGACAACGATGTGTTCAAGATCATCAAGATCGATGTGATCACATCGACGACGATCAATTCGGACGTGGACCTGAACTTCGTGGGTCAGGTGATCGATGGCGATGCCGACTTCGCGGGCTTCAACTTCGATGTCCACCTGGAGATCGACGGCGTGGCCAACCTGATAGGCACGACCCAGCAAACGGAAGCGATTGCGTAGCGAGTCCTGGCGCAAGGGGGCAGCAGAAATGCCGCCCCCTTCTCACCTGGCCTGTGCTCAGGCGTACTGATGTCGAACCTGCGAGGTGGTATGAAGCCTCAGGAAAAGTCTGGCGAATTGCGGCAGGCGGTGACAACGCTCCGCGCCTACTTCGTGCGGGCGGCCTGGTTCAGTGTTTGCTCCGGCCTTTTGCTGCTGGCTCCGAGCGGGTACATGCTGGAGGTGTATGGGCGAGTGGTGAACAGCCGCAGCACGCTCACGCTGGCCATGCTGACATTGCTGGTCCTGGCCGCTTACTGCCTGATGGAAATACTCGACTGGGCACGCGCGGAGGTGATGTACCAGGCCGGGCAGAAACTGGATCGGAAGATGCGGGACCGCGTGTTCTGCGCCATCTTCGAAGCGGGTCTCAAGCGGCTGCCGGGCGGGACCGTGCAGCCGCTCAATGACCTTCGAACCTTGCGGGAGTTCCTGTATTCACCGCCGTTGCTGGCGTTGATGGAAGCGCCGGTTTCGCTGGTCTTCGTGGGGCTGATGTTCGCCATCAGCCCTGTGCTGGGCCTGTCGGCCGTCGTGGGCTCGCTGCTGCAGGTGTTCGTCGGGTGGATCAACGACCGGAGCACGCGGCCGCCGCTGGTGTCGGCCAATCGCAGCGCGATCGAAGCGCAGCAGTATGCGGACGCCGCGCTCCGAAACTCGCAGGTCATCGAGTCGATGGGCATGCTGCCGGACGTCCATCGCCGCTGGATGGGCAAGCGACGCGACTTCCTGCAGCGCGAGGCCATCGCTTCGGACCGTGCCGGGGCCTATCAGGCCGTCAGCAAGTTCCTGCAGGTCGCCATGGGTTCCCTGCTGCTCGGCCTGGGTGCCTGGCTGCTGCTGAAGAACCAGCTCAACGGCGGCGCCGGAATGATGGTCGTCGGCTCGATCCTCGGCGGCCGGGCCCTGGCGCCGCTGGTGCAGCTCGTGACGCAATGGCGCGCGGTGGTGAATGCCTGCGATGCATGGCAGCGCCTGAACAGCCTGTTGGGCGTCATCGCCCAAAGACCGGACACGATGTCCTTGCCGCCGCCCAAAGGCGCGCTGCAAGTCGAAAGCCTCGTTGCCGGCGCTCCGGGCAGCGGTCCGGCCATTCTGAAGAACGTGGCCTTCGGCCTGGTGCCCGGCGAGGTGCTTGCCGTCGTGGGTCCTTCTGCCGCGGGGAAGACGACCCTGGCACGCCTGATCGTCGGCCTTTGGCCCGCGACGAGCGGCAAGGTGCGGCTGGACGGCGCAGACGTGTTCGCGTGGGACAAGAGCGAACTCGGCCCGCACATCGGCTATCTGCCCCAGGACGTGGAACTGCTCGAGGGCACGGTGGCCGAGAACATCGCGCGCTTCGGGGAGGTGCGGCCCGCGAAGGTCGAAGCGGCAGCCTTGGCCGTCGACCTGCACGCCTGCATCGCGAGCCTTCCGCTGGGCTACGACAGCCCGATCGGCCCCGAAGGGACCGTGCTGTCGGGCGGGCAGCGGCAGCGGGTCGCATTGGCACGCGCGATCTACGGCGAGCCCGCGCTGGTGGTGCTCGATGAACCGAATTCGAGCCTCGACGACGCCGGCGACGCCGCATTGGCGGCTGTCATTTCGAAGCTCAAGGCGCGCGGCACGACATTCGTCGTCATGACGCACCGCACCAGCGTGCTGGCCGTGGCGGACAAGATGCTGGTGCTGTGCGACGGCGCAATGCAGGCATTCGGCGCACGCGACGAGGTCCTGGCTGCGCTGCGGCAAGCCGGCGAGCAGGCGGTGGACCGGATGCGCAAGGCGGCCAACAGCCCCGTACCGAAGCCGCGCGATGCCGCAACCGCTGCGAGCGCCGCGCTTCAGGCGAGTCCACTGCCATGAAGAAACCTCCGCTCTTCAACCGCAGCGAACTGGGGCGCGCGCTCTGGGGTTTCCGCAGGGAGTTCCTGCTGGTCGGAATGCTGAGCTTCCTGACCAATCTGCTCATGCTCGCGCCGACCATCTACATGCTGCAGCTGTTCGACCGCGTGCTGGCCAGTCAAAGCGAACTGACCCTGCTCGCGGTTTCCTTGATCACGATGTTCCTTTTCTGTGCGCTGGCCTTGTCGGAATGGCTGCGCTCGCGCCTGCTGGTGCGGGCCAGCCTGCGCTTCGACCGGCAACTGAGCACCCGGGTGTTCAACGGGAGCTTTCAGGCCTACCTCGGCCAGTCGGCATCCACAGCGTCCAGGCCGTTCGCAGACCTGAACCAGATCCGCCAGTTCCTGACCGGCCTGGGCGTCTTTGCGCTCTTCGATGCACCTTGGGCGCCGATCTACATCGCGGTGATCTTCTTTCTTCATCCCTGGCTCGGCGTCCTGGCGCTTGGGTTCGCCCTGGTCCAGGCCGCACTGGCCTGGTTCGGCCAGAGGAAGACCGTCGCGCCATCGGAAGCGGCCCTGAAAGCCGCGAGCGAGACGATGAGCGACCTGCAGAGCAAGCTTCGGAACATCGAGGTGCTCGAATCGATGGGCATGGTCACCAACCTGCAAGAGCGCTGGAATCGCCAGCACGCGGCCTGCATGGACAAGAGCGCGTCCGCGCACGGCTTTGTCAATCGCGTCGCCGGCTGGAGCAAATTCATACGCTACAGCCAACAGTCGCTCGCGCTGGGGGCGGGCGCGCTGCTGGTGATCGATGGCCAGTTGTCGGCAGGCGCCATGATTGCGGCGAATGTGCTGATGGGCCGTGCCCTCGCGCCCATCGACCAGCTGCTCGGCGCGTGGCGAGGGTTTGTCTCCTGCCGTGCCGCACTCGAACGTCTTGAGAAACTGCTGGCCGACTTCCCCGAGCAGGCGCCTGTCCCTGCCCGAGCCGCGCCCACCGGCGAGATCAGCCTGCAAGGCGTCTTTGCGGAGGCCGCAGGGCGCATGGCCCCGATCCTGAAGAACATTTCATTCGCGGTCCCCGCGGGAACCGTGGTCGCGGTGTTGGGACCTTCCGGCTCGGGCAAGTCCACGCTGGTGAAGGTGATGGTCGGAATCTGGACGGCGTCCCGTGGCGCGGTGCTGCTCGACGGCGTGCCGGTCCGGGGCTGGAATCGCCTCGAGCTGGGCCCGCATCTTGGCTATTTGCCGCAGGACGTCGAATTGTTCGGGGGCTCCATTGCCGAGAACATCGCGCGGCTCGGCGAGGTCGATTCGCGCAAGGTCATCGAGGCGGCATCCAGCGCCGGCCTGCACGAGACGATCCTGCGCTTTCCCAAAGGCTACGACACCCCCATCGGGGACGCGGGGCGCCTGCTTTCCGGGGGACAGAGGCAGCGCATCGGGCTGGCCCGGGCGCTCTATGGCGCCCCATCGCTCATTGTTCTGGACGAGCCGAATGCCAATCTGGACGATGCCGGGGAAGCAGCGCTGCTGCGAGCCATACGGGAGCTGAAGGCCAAGGGGACAACAGTGTTCCTGGTGACCCACCGTCAGGGCGCGGTGGCCGTGGCCGACCGCCTCATGGTTCTGGGCGATGGCGAATTGACGGCGGACGGACCACGCGATGCCGTGCTCGCGTCTTTTCGTCGCCCTCGGCCCGACGTGCGACCGGCGGCCTTGGTGCAGTCGGCCTGATCCGGCGCCGTCCTGTCCTCGATTCATCTCGCAGGGAGTTCCAAATGGCCAAACCGAATCTTCTCAGAGACGTGAGTTCCGTCCCCTCGCCGATCGAGGACGATCGATCGCAAGATGCCAATGGACTCGGAAACGAGCTTGGACGCGCAGGGCGAATCGGCGCATGGGCCTTGGTCGCAGGGTTCGGCGGGTTTCTGCTGTGGGCCGCATTTGCTCCGCTGGACGAGGGCGTGCCGAGCCAGGGGCAGGTCGCCATCGACACGAAGCGCAAGGCGGTCCAGCACCAGATCGGAGGCATCCTCAAGGAGGTGCGGGTCGGCGAAGGCGATCAAGTCCAGGAAGGCCAGTTGCTGTTCAAGCTCGACGACGCCGCGGCCAGGGCGAGCTTCGAAACCGTGCGGCAGCGCTACCTGGGGTTTCGCGCCATACAAGGCCGCCTGCTGGCCGAGCAGGGGGGACAGGACATCATCGAATTCCATCCGGACTTGCAGGCGGCTGCCACGGACCCGCTGATCCGGCAACAGATGTTCAACCAGGAGCAATTGCTCAGGTCGCGCCGCGCCGCCTTGCGCGCCGACCTGCAATCGATCGAAGAGAACATCCAGGGCCAGCAAGCGTTGTCCCAAGCCTACGCGAGCATGTTGAGCAGCCGCCGAACCCAGCTTTCGCTTCTCGACGAGGAACTGACCCAGACACGCAAGATGGTTGCCGAAGGCTATGTCCCGCGCACTCGCCAGCTGGAGATGGAACGCCAGGCAGCGGAATCGAGCACCTTCATTGCCGAGCTCATCGGCAACATGGGCCGGGCCCGGCGGTCGGTCGCGGAGCTTCGCCAGCGTGCCATCGCCAGGCAGCAGGAGTACCACAAGGAAGTGGAGACGCAGCAGGCGGAAGTCAGCCGCGAGGTGCTTGGAGACTTCGAGAAGTTCCTCGCCTTGCGGGACGAACTGGGCCGCACCGAGATCCGCTCGCCCGCTTCGGGCCAGGTGGTGGCGCTGGTGGCGCAGACCGTGGGCGGCGTGATCGCGCCGGGGCAAAAGCTGATGGATGTGGTGCCTGCCAACGAGCCCTTGCTGCTTGAAACAAGAGTGCCACCCCATCTGATCGACCGCGTCCACGCCGGCATACCGGTGGACGTGCGTTTCTCGACGTTTGCCCATTCTCCGCAGCTCGTGGTGCAGGGCCGGCTGGTTTCGGTATCCGGCGATCTATTGACGGACCCACAGACCAACACGAGCTATTTCCTCGCGCGGGTGGCGGTGACGCAGGAGGGCCTGAGGAAGCTGGGCAAACGCTCGCTGCAGCCGGGTATGCCGGTCGAGGTGGTCTTCAAGACGGGGGAACGCTCGCTGCTCGTCTACCTCCTGCACCCGCTCACCAAGCGCGTCGCAGCCTCCATGAAGGAAGAATGACCAGTAAAGAAAACACGGCTTCCGGGTCACCGCACAGGTGGCCCTGGACTACTGTTCAATCGTTCACGTGCGGCTTGGCACGAGGCTGCCGCGAACCAGTTGCTCGCTCGTGCAAGGAGAGTCGCGATGGCAAGTCCAATGAACGTCAGCAAGCTTCAGACGAAATCCCATGACGAACCGGACGAGGTTCGGCAGCCCGACAAGACCCGCGTCGAAGTGGTCCGTCTCGAGGGCTACACGCTCGGACGCTTCAGGTTCGAGCCCGGGTGGCGCTGGTCGAAATGCATCAAGCCGGTCGTGGGCACGGACAGTTGCCAGGTGGCTCACGTCGGGTACGCAGTGTCCGGGCGGATCACCGTGCAAATGAATGACGGCTCGCAGACCGTCATCGAGGAAGGCATGTCGTACACCATTCCGCCGGGTCACGACGCGTGGGTCGAAGGCAACGACTCGTTCGTCGGCCTCGAGGTGATGAGCGCAGAGGAATACGCAAAGCCCAAGAGCTGACCCGACGTGGTTGTATTGGCGAGCATGTTCTACCTCGCTTCCGCGACGCTGCCGGTTCCCGATGAATAGTTGTCAAGTGCCACTCGACAGCATGTTTTCCTGGTGTTCCAGTACCGCCCTCCATGCCTCGTCATGGCGCCGCATGGAGGCCTCGTTCGGAAAGCCGGAATGCGTCAGGCGGACAAGTGCCCCGGAACCATTCGGCGCGATGTCGACAGTGACCACCGTCTCGGCGCCTTCGGTGCCGCCTGCGCCGGTCAACCACGTGACTTCGACCAGTCGATCGGGCATGAGGCGGAGGAATCGACCATAGTGGGGATGCCGTTGTTCGCCATGCCGGGTTTCGAAGAAGAACGGCGCGTCCACCTTCGGCGCCATCAACACGGTGCCCGGTGCGGCGAACCAGCGATCGAATTGCTGCGTCCAGGCCAGGAAGATCGCGTGCGGGGCACAGGCCATCCTGCGCTCGACGACGCAATGAATGGGGCGGGCGGAAAGGTCGGGTTCTGCAATTGTCATGACGTTCTCGTTCGACCTCTTGCGCATTGGTCGGAACCATCGTGGGTGCATTGCGGACTCGTAACCGTCAGCGGAAATCTGCCGGCCGGGTAGGACACCCGCAAAGTCCTCCGGCGCACCGGCCTGATCGATGTCCTGTCCGGCAGGGAGAGCGCCCCTTGCCGCGGCCAGAGGCGCCATGCCTGAGCCTTCAATCGAGCAGCAGCGAGGCCTCGTCGCGCCAGTAGGCCACGGCGGCAAGCCAGCCCTCCCACACACAGCCGTTGCAGCCGCGGCCGCAGCAGGTGGTGGGCTCGGGCGGCGGCGCGCGCATGGCGATCCCCTGGGCATCGAGCACCGCCTGCACGCGGGCAATCAACGCTTGCGCGCCGGCAAGGTTCGTGGGCTCGGGCAGCCGGTCGATGAGATTCATGGCGGCGAGGTTCTCACACATCCAGATTCAACTCGAGCCCCATCTTCGCGCCGCCCGATTCGCTCGACCCGATGGTCAGCCGCCCGCGATGCAGCCGAGTGACCTGGGCCACGAGGTGAAGACCCAGCCCCCGCGCCCCGCCCGCGCAGGTTGGTGAGCGCGTGTTCGAGCGACGGTGCATCGCCGCGCACCATGAGCGCGTGCGGATCGCGCGGTCAGAGCGCCTCCGCGCCCACGGCCGCCACCTGCGCATCCTGCGTCGACTGCATGCCCGAGACGCCGATGGCGCCGACGAGGCAGCCTTGGTGCATCAGCGGCAAGCCGCCTTCGAGCGGGCATGCGCCCTCGGTGGCCAAAAGCCGCAGGTTCAGCCCGCCCGCGGCCAGTGCCTCTTCGAACACGCGCGTCGGCCGCTTGAAGCGCACGGTGCTGCGCGCCTTGGCCTGTGCGATCTCGACGCTGCCGGTCTGCGCGTGGTCCATCTTGTGCAGCACCACGAGGTTGGCGGCGCTGTCCATCACCGCGATGACCATCGGCCAGCCGTTGGCGCGCGCCTCGGCTTCGGCGGCCGCGGCCACGCGCCGGGCGGTGTCGAGGGAGACGGGCGGGCCGTAGGAAACGAAGCTTTGTTGCGCGGTGCTCATGGCGAATCCTGTGAAGTGACGAACGATGCACAGGACGATATCGGCGGGCAGAATGATTGGCCATTCCCCAAAACTTCGCATCCGTTGTGCACGAATCGCCAGCTCACCGCCCCGATGCCTCCGCGCCCGCTTCCCTTGCGTCCCTTGCGTGGGACGACATTCGCTTCTTCGTGGCCGTGGCGCGCGAGGGCAGCCTCTCGGGTGCCGCGCGGCAGTTGCGCGTGGAGCATTCGACGGTCGCGCGCCGCGTCGGCGCATTGGAGTCGCACATCGGCGTGCGCCTCTTCGACCGCCTGCCGCGAAGCTGGGCGCTGACGGACGAAGGTGAAGCGCTGCTCGCACCCGCCGAGCGGCTCGAGCAGGAAGTGCTCGCCTTCGCGCGTGTCGCCGCGGCGAACACGGCGGACCAAGGCACGGTGCGCGTCTCGGCGCCGCCGGCCTTTGCCAGGCACTTTATCGTGCCGCTGTGGGCCGCGCAGGCTGACCGGTGGCCCGGCATCGCGCTCGACATCGTCGGCGAACTCCGCAGCGCCAACCTGCAGCGCCGCGACGCGGACATCGCGGTCCGCTTCATGCGCCCGACCGAGCCCGGCCTCGCCGCACGCAAGCTCGGCGAATTGGCCTTCCGCCTCTACGCAGCGCCGGTGTGGCTCACGCGCGCGGAGGCTGCCTGGCGCTTTCTGGGCTACAGCGATTCGCCCGGCAACGTGCCGCACCAGCAGTTGCTGATCGAGCTTGCCGGCACGCGTCCTTTCGTCTTCCGCAGCAACGACCTCACGGCCCTGCACAACGCTTGCCGCTGCGGCTTGGGCCTCGCGATGCTGCCGGACTTCATGGCGCGCGACGATGCCGCACTTATCGAAGTGCCGGGCGAAGTCCGGCCTGTGATGCGGGAGGTGTGGAGCGTGGTGCACCCCGACGTGAGGCGCTCGCCGCGCGTCAGGACCGTGGCCGACGCGCTGGCGGAAATGGTCGGCGCCCACGCCGGGCGCCTTGCGTGATTACCAGAAGATCCAGAGCGCCAGGCCGCCGAAGATGGCCCACTTCACGAGGTAGTACGCCCGCTTGTCCCATGCCTTCAGGCGCTTGCCGATCACGCGGATCTGATAGATGTACTTGAAGGCGCGGTTGATGCCGCCGGTCTTGTCGCTGGCATCGTTGGGCGACGCGGCGGCGGCCAGCAGGTTCTTCGCGAACCACCGGTTCACGGCGCTGGCCCAGCGGTACTTCAGCGGACGCTCGATGTCGCAGAACAGGATCACGCGGTCGTGGTCGGTCGTGTTCTCGGCGTAGTGGATGAAGGTCTCGTCGAACACCACGGCCTCGCCGTCGCGCCAGTGGTAGCGCTGGCCGTCCACGTCGATGTAGCAGCCTTCGACGCCCGGCGTCCACAGGCCCAGGTGGTAGCGCAGCGAGCCGGCGAACGGGTCGCGGTGGCGCACCAGGCGGCTGCCCGGGGGCAGCTCGGCGAACATGGCGGCCTTGATGGTGCCGATGCCTTTCAGCAGCTCGGTGGTGCGCGGGCACAGCACGGCGGCCGAGGGGTGCGCCTCGTCGTACCACTTCAGGTAGAAGCGCTTCCAGCCGCTCTTGAAGAAGGAGTTGAAACCCACGTCGTTGAACTGGCTCGACGCCTTGATGCTGCCGCCATTGCGCATGGCCAGCGCTTCCTCGCGAATGACCTTCCAGTTCTCTTCGAGCACGCGCATCTCGGGGAACTGCGCGGGCGACAGGTACGGTGTACCCGGCACCTTCGAGAAAAGGTACATGAAGACGTTCAGCGGAGCGAGGAAGGTCGAGTGGTCGGAGAGCTGCCTGAAGAAGCGATGCCGCACCTGGCCGCGGAAATGAACGTAGAGCGCACTGAGCGCGAAGATGGCAAGAATGACCCACTTCATTGTTGAAAGTGTCCTGTAAACGGCACCGGCTAGTGTAAATCCTTGCTCCAAAACGGACCTGACCACGCCTTTTGGCCGTGCGGCACCTGGCGCTCAGTCCGCCCAGCCGGTCTCGATCTCGGTCTTCACCTCGGTCATGAGCTTGTGCACCGGGCACTTGCCCGCCACGCGCAGCAGTTCGTCGCGCTGCGCTTCGCTCAGCTCGCCGCTCAGGCGCAGGCCCGACTTGAGGCGGTAGACGCCCTTGCGCTCTTCGCTGGCGTCGCGGTCGACCACGACCTCGATGTCTTCCACCGGAATGCCCTTGCGGCGCGCGTAGATCAGCACCGTGAGCGCCTTGCATGCGGCGAGCGAAGCGTCGTACAGGTCATGCGGCTCGGGGCCCGCGTCGCTGCCGCCGCCCGCGGGCGAGGCGTCGACCGGAATCTCGTGGTTGCGGATCTTGAGGATGTGGCGCGTACCGGTGGTGCCGTCGCGGCGAATCGAAATGGTCATGCCTGTCCTTGAATGATGCGTGTGCTCAGCGGTCGACCGCCAGCATCAGCGTTTCCTTGATTTCTTCCATCACCACGTAGCTGTGCGACTCGGCCGCCACCGGCAGCTTCTTCAGGATGTCGCCCAGCAGGTGCCGGTACTCGCTCATGCCGCTCAGGCGCGCCTTCACGAGGTAGTCGAAGCTGCCCGACACCAGATGGCATTCGAGCACCTCGGGCATGTGCAGCAACTCCTTGCGCACCTTGTCGAACACGTCGCCCGACTTGGCCGAGAGCTTGATCTCGACGAACACCAGCAGCGTCTTGCCCAGTGCCTCGGGCGACACGTGCGCGTGATAGCCGGTGATGACGCCGTCGCGCTCCATGCGCTTCACGCGCTCGGCGCAGGGCGAGGCCGACAGGCCGATGTGCTCGGCCAACTCGGTCATGGAAACGCGGCCCTGGCGTTGCAAAAGATCGAGGATGCGGCGGTCGATTCGGTCGAGTTCGGGCATTTCACTTCTGGCGCGGCATTGGACGATGAGTCTCAGTGAATTTCACTGTCAATTCACTGAAAACAATGGAATCCACTGCATTGTGCACTTTAGATTCCACTCATTCCATCTGAATCGGCGAATACACCATGAAAGTCATCGTTCTCGGCGGCGGCGTGATCGGCACCACCACGGCCTACTACCTCGCACGCTCGGGCGCCGAGGTCACCCTGCTCGACCGGCAGGCCGGCCCCGCCGAGGAAACCAGCTTCGGCAACGCCGGCCAGGTGTCGCCGGGCTACTCCACGCCGTGGGCCGCGCCGGGCATTCCGCTGAAGGCGATCAAGTGGATGTTCAAGAAGCACGCGCCGTTGTCGATCCGCCCCGACGGCACGCTGTTCCAGCTGCGCTGGATGGCCGCGATGCTGCGCAACTGCTCGCCCGAGGCCTATGCGGTGAACAAGGAACGCATGATGCGCGTGGCCGAATACAGCCGCGGCTGCCTGCAGCAGCTGCGCGCCGACACCGGCCTGCAGTACGAGCAGCGCACCGGCGGCACGCTGCAACTCTTTCGCACGCAGGCCCAGCTCGACGCGGTGCAGCGCGACATCGCGGTGCTCGAGGAATGCGGCGTGCCCTACGAACTGCTCGACCGCGATGCGCTCGCCCGCGTCGAGCCCGCATTGGCCGGCGCGCGCGACCGCCTCACGGGTGGCCTGCGCCTGCCCAACGATGAAACCGGCGACTGCCATCTGTTCACGCGCGGCCTCGCCGAGATCGCACGCGGCCTGGGCGTCGACTTCCGCTTCGGCCAGACCATCGACGGCCTCGAAACCGACGGCGGCCGCATCACCGGCGTGCGCACCACCGCCGGCAAGATCCTCACGGCCGACCGCTACGTGATGGCCTTCGGCAGCTACTCGCGCGCCGCCATCGCCTCGCTGGGCCTCGACATTCCGGTGTACCCGGTCAAGGGCTACTCGCTGACCGTACCGCTGCTCGACGAGTCGCTCGCGCCGCAATCGACCGTGCTCGACGAGACCTACAAGGTCGCAGTCACGCGCTTCGACAACCGCATCCGCGTGGGCGGCATGGCCGAGCTCGGCGGCTTCGATCTGCGCCTGAACCCTGCCCGCCGTGCCACGCTCGAGAAAGTGGTGACCGACCTGTTCCCCGGCGGCGACGTGCCGCGCGCCAGCTTCTGGACCGGCCTGCGCCCGATGACGCCCGACAGCACGCCCATCGTCGGCGGCACGCGCTATGCCAACCTGTTCCTCAACACCGGCCACGGCACGCTGGGCTGGACCATGGCCTGCGGCTCGGGCAAGCTGATCTCCGACATGGTGATGGGCCAGCGCCCGGAGATCCGCACCGATGGCCTTGCGATGGACCGCTACGAACAGGGCTCGTCGCACGCTTCGCGCCCGAACCCCGCGACTGCTGCTGCCTGACACTGGCGCTGTCGTTCGGGGCGTGTGCACAGGGCACCGGGTACTCCCCTCCGCGAATGTCCCCCGGCCTTCGGCCTCCTCCTTTATTTCGCTGCGGGGAGCACCCGGCACCCTGTGCACGATGGGCGCTCTGCTTATGCCGGCAGTTCAACCACCGCGCTGATCGATCACGACGGCGGGGTGCCTTGCGCAGCGAAATAAAGGAGGAGGCCGCAGGCCGGGGGACATTCGCGGAGCAAGGTACCCCGTCGGCGTGAGCGCGCCCTGAACAGCGCGCACACACAAACCGAAGACAGGTCTTCAAGCAACCTTGGCAATCGGAATCACCGCGTTGCTCATGCCGCGATAAACCTCCGCCTCGCCATGCTTCGCCAGCAGCTGCATCAGGTGCTTGCGGATCAGCATGCCGGGCCGGTCCGACTCCATCGAATACTCCACGCCACGCCGCCGCGTATCGACCAGCGCATCGGGGTCGGTCGATTCGAGGATGTCCTTGTCCTCGCGCGTCACCGCGTCGTCGAAGTCGATCAGCATCTGCGCCGTGCAGTCGGCCTCGGTGTCGTTGCGGAACAGCCATTGGCACAGCTGCATGCGGCCGTCGTCGATGGGCGTGAAGCAGTTGATGATGATGTGGCGCACGCCGCTCGGGTACTCGATGTCGAGCCGGCGCGAGAACGGCAGGTAATACGCGTTGCGCATGTGGCGCGTGGTGATCGGGTCGGTCACGCCGCTGATCGCGTGGAACTTCACCGGGTTGGCCGCATCGATGACCGTCTCCGCATAGAAGCCCGATTCGTTCTCCACCAGTTCGTACTTGCTCGGCTTCGGGCTCGCGGCCACGCCGAAGGTGGCACGGTGCACAAAACTGAAGTGCGAGTTGTCGAAGGAGTTCTCCAGCGCGCGCATGGGGCTGGTCTGCCACTCTTCGTAGAACTGGAAGATGGTGCGGTAGCCCGGGTCGTCGAACTCCGCAATGGCCGGGATGTCGGCGATGGGCTCCTCCAGCGCCACCCATGCATAGCCGTAGCGCGCGGTACAGCGGTAGGCCGTGGTGCGGTACTCGGGCGAGATCTTGCGGTCGGCCTCGTACTGCGGAATGCGGATGACCTGGCCACTGCGGTCGTAGGTCCAGCCGTGGTAGCCGCACTGGATGGCGCCGGTGCCGCAGGCCCGGCCTTCGCCGTCCACGCACCAGCCTTTCGAGAGCTTCGCGGTTCGGTGACAGCAGCGGTCGCGCAACGCGGCTGGCTGGCCGTCGGCGTCGATGAAGAGAACGATGTCTTCGCCCAGCAGCCTGAAAGGCTTCGGGCCGTTGGCCAATTCGGTAAGCGGCATGACGGCATGCCAGAACTTGCGGAAGGCGGGTTGTTGGGTGACGAGCATGCGCGGACTCCTTCGGTGGTCGTGTGGGGGACGAACTGAAAGAGCAATTTCCTGCCATCGACGGGAACCGTCGCCTGGCTGAACGCTTCTACTCTGCGTAATCTGCCTTGCAAATTGCGCGCCCGGATTGTGGCGCGGCTTCCTGGTCGGTGCACGTTTTCCCTTGCAATGCCCGAGCGAAATCCCTTGGCATGCGTCGTGCATGACCCACCGCAAGAGTAGAAGCGTTCAGCAGCGCACGCACCACGAACGTGCGCCCGCCCGGAAATTGCTCTTGAAACGCCCGTCGCATTTTTGCGGAGGGATTCAAGAACCGAAGCTTCCGAGGCCCCACATGCAACGTCGATCCTTCCTCGCGGCCAGCGCCGCCACCCTTGCCGCTCCCGCCGTCTTCGCGCAGGGCGGCGCCAGGCTCACCCCGCTCAAGTTCACGCTCGACTTCCGCATCAACGGCCAGACCGCGCCCTTCTTCCTCGCGCAGACCAAGGGCTACTACAGGGACGAGGGGCTCGACGTGAGCATCGACACCGGCGCCGGCTCGGTCGCCTCCATCACCCGCATCGCCAGCGGTGTCTACCAGCTCGGCCTGGGCGACATCAGTTCGCTGGTCGAGTTCAACGCGCAGAACCCCGGCACGCCGATGGTGCAGGCCGTTTACCAGTACTACAACCGCGCACCGTTCGCGATCATCGGCCGCAAGGACCGCGGCGTGACCGGGGATTTCAAGAGCCTCGCGGGCAAGAAGGTGGCCGCCGCCGCCGTCGAATCGACCCGCCGTGCATGGCCCCTGGTCGCGCGCAAGCAGGGCATGCGCGCCGACGCCTTCCAGTGGCAGACCACCGACTTCAGCGCGCGCGACAACGTGATGGTGCGCGGCGACGTCGATGCCGCCACCTACTTCCACGACTCGGCCGTGTCGCTGTTCGCGCGCATGAAGCCCGAGGAACTGTCGGTGCTCAAGTACGCCGACGCGGGTGTCAATCTGTACGGCAACGCGATCCTCGCGGGCAGCAACCTCATCGCGCAGAACCCGAAGGTGGTTGCGGCCTTCCTGCGCGCGAGCAACCGCGCCATCGTCGAGACTTTTTCCAATCCGGCGCCGAGCATCGCGGCCATGCGCCAGCGCGAGCCCATCCTCGATGAGAAAATCGAACTCGAGCGCTGGGGCATCACCGCGCAGTACGTGGGCGCGGCCGACACGCGCGACCATGGCCTCGGCGACATCCGGAAGCTCTTGCTCGAACAGCAGGTCGACGAAGTGGCCGATGTCTTCGGCCTCAAGATCAAGCCCGCGTCCGACGCCATCTTCAATACTTCGATGCTCCCATTGCGCAGCGAACGCTCCCTTCCCAAAGCATGAATTTCCACAGCGACACCCACACCGTCAACTATCCCGCCGAAACAGCACTCGATGAACGCGACGGCCGCTACCTGCGCAAGGCCATCGTCTGGTCGCACGCGGCACGCCGCCGGGGCAACCGCCCCTTCGGCTCCGTGATCGTCTCGGCCGCCGGCGAGGTGCTGGCCGAGGCTGGCAACAGCAATGCCGAGACCGGCGACTGCACGGCGCATGCAGAGATCAATGCGCTGCGCGCACTGGCCGAGCGCAAGCTCTCGCGCGAGGAACTCGCTGGCGCCACGATCTACGCCTCGGGCGAGCCCTGCGTGATGTGCGCGGGCGCGATCTTCTGGTCGAACATCGGCCGCGTGGTGTTCGGCATCGATGCCGAGCGACTGCGCGTGTTCCGCGGCGAGCGGCAGGACCAGCGCGATGCAGAGCTGTCGTGCCGCGACGTCTTCCGCGCCTCGCCGCATCCGATCGAATGCATCGGACCGGCGCTGATCGACGAAGCGAGTGCCGCGCACGACGGCGCCTGGAAATAGGACTCGCCCCCAGACTGCGCGCACTCCGTTTCGCTGGCCAACCCCCTACCGGGGGCAACACCTGCGGCCCGGCAAAGCCGGTTCCGCGGTGTTCCACGAAAAATCCGATTGGCCGACACGCTCTAGACTCTCTCGATGCCCTGGCACGCCCGTCTCCATCTCGACTACAAACAAGAAGCCGCCCGCACCGTCGCCCGCTTTCGCCATGACGGCCCGCTGCGCATCCTGCAGAGCCTGTACCCCGAGGGCGATGCCGTCTGCCACAACGTGCTGGTGCATCCGCCGGGCGGGCTGGTGGGCGGCGACACGCTGGACATCGACATCGAAGGCACCGACGGCAGCCACGGGCTCATCACCACGCCGGGCGCCTCGCGCTTCTACCGCAGCGAGGGCGAGCTGGCGCTGCAGCGCACGCGCATCCGCCTCGCGGCCGGCGCGCGGCTCGAATGGCTGCCGCTCGAAGCCATCTGCTACAGCGGCTGCCAGGCGGAGAACCGGCTTTCCATCGAGCTCGAGCCCGGCGCCGAGCTGATCGGCTGGGACATCACCGCGCTCGGCCTGCCGAATGCCAACCAGCCCTTCGAGCGCGGCAGCTACCTGCAGCACATCGAGGTGCCCGGCGTGTGGCTGGAGCGCGGGCGCATCGACGCGGCCGACCACCGGCTGCTGCAAAGCCCCATCGGCCTCGGCGGCCATCGCTGCCTGGCCTCGCTGTTCTTCGTCGCGGGCTCGCCGGTGGCGCGCGCCCGGCGCGACGCCCTGCTGGCGCACGCACGCACATTGCTCGAAGCAAGCCCCCTGTCCGGCAGCGCCGGTGCCACAAGCCCGCATGCCGAAGTGGTCGTACTGCGCGTGCTCGCGCCCGTGGTCGAGCCCGCGATGCAGCTGCTGCGGCAGGTCTGGCAGGCATGGCGCGGCGAGCTGTGGCAGCTGCCCGCGGCCACGCCGCGCATCTGGGCGACCTGAGCCCCATCTTCGGCCCTGGGGGCCAATCTGTAGGCGCCGTCTGACGGACAGCCGCTTTGCAAAGGCGCACGCTGCCTCTTTTGCCCAGCGGATGACGAGGATCGGCCATGTCTCCAGACGACGCCCCGAACGCCCACACCCACGCGGAAACGCAGCTTCATCGGCATCTGGCGCACTTCAACGCCGCACGGCTGAAGTTCGGCCGCCCGTCGCCCCACTGGCAGGACGAACTCGCCCGCGAGCATGAATGCCGCCTGATCGAAGGCAGGTACCTCGAAGCCCTGCGCACCACGGTGCAGGTGGCGGCATCGGCCTCGGCCGGCAATGCGGACCATTTCGCCAACTGGTTCGAGTCGCTCTCGCGCACGGGCCCCGGCCAGCATCACCCGCTGTTCGACTGGCTGGCTCAAGAGGCCGCGCTGCCGCAGATGCGCTGGTTCCTCACGCAGGAGGCCGCGGGCGAGGCGGGCTTCGAAGACCTGCTGGCCTGCACCCAGGTCAAGCTGCCGCCGCAGCCCAAGCTCGAATGCGCGCGCAACTTCTGGGACGAGATGGGCCACGGCAAGCGCAGCGCCATGCACGGCCAGATGCTGGAGCACATGGTGCGCGAACTCGACCTGCATCCGGCCATCGACACCACCGTGTGGGAGTCGCTCGCGCTCGCCAACACCATGGTCGGGCTGGCGACCACGCGCCGCTATGCGTACCACGCCATCGGCGCGCTCGGCGTCATCGAGCTCACGGCGCCCGGGCGCGTGAAGCAGGTGGCGGCCGGCATGCGCCGCCTGGGCCTGAGCGGCCGTGCGCGCGCCTACTTCGACCTGCATGCGGCGCTCGACGTGTCGCACTCGCGCGCGTGGATACGCGAGGTGATCCGGCCGCTGGTCGAGGCCGATCCGTCCTGCGGGCAGTTCATCGCCGAAGGCGCTCTGATGCGGCTCGTTTGCGGCGAACGCTGCTTCGCGCGCTACACCGCCGAACTGCCCGAACTGCAACAGACCGAGGAGGTCGCCGCATGATGAACGCGGCCGGCGTGCTGCGCCAGGTGGCGGCCACGGACTATCGCTTCACGACCGTCACGCCCTTGACCCACCAGCGCGTGCTCGCGCGGCGCGGGCGCGAACCGGGTGCAACGCTGCGCGACATCTTCGGCTGGAACCTGCCGTTCGAAGCGGGCGCCGTGCCGCCGGAACTGCTGGCCGGCATGGAGCAGGCCGGCATCGTGCGGCACACGGGGTCGCTGCTGCGCAGCACGGTGCGCATCGCCAGCCTCGGCGACGACCTGTTCTTTCACTCGGCCTACCCGACGGTCGAGGAGAACGCCGTGTTCTTCGGACCTGACACGCATCGCTTCGGGCGTTTCATCCGCGATACGCTGAACCCGCGCAAGACGAAGCAGCCCCTGCGCGTGCTCGACGTGGGCTGCGGCAGCGGCGCGGGCGGCATTGCCGTGGCGCGGGCGCTGGCGGCGATGGACGCGCCCTGCACGATCGTGATGAATGACATCAACCCGCTGGCGCTGGAGTACACAGCCGTCAATGCAGAGGCCGCCGGCATCCCTGTGACGCTCGCGCAGGGCGATGCGCTGTCGGCGGTCGAAGGCGACTTCGACCTCATCGTGTCGAACCCGCCCTACCTCGACGATGCCGCGCAGCGCGCCTACCGCCACGGCGGCGCGCGGCTCGGGCGGGCACTCGGCGTACGCATCGCGGCCGAGTCGCTGAAGCGGCTGGCGCCGGGCGGGCAGCTGCTGCTCTACACCGGCGTGGCGATGGTCGATGGCGAAGACCCGTTCCTTGCCGAGATACGGCCGCTGCTCACCGCGTCGGGTTTCGAGTGGTCCTATGCCGAGATCGACCCCGACGTGTTCGGCGAGGAACTGGAACGCCCGGTGTATGCGCACATCGACCGCATCGCCGCCGTCGGGCTCGTTGCCACGCGCACAGCGGAGGCCGCGTGATGGCCGCCGGACTCGACCTCGGCGCCGACACCGCGCGGCTCGCCGTGGTGCGCGAATGCAGTGTGCTGGAGCGCATGCCCAAGTGGCTCATCTGCGTGCCGCTGGTGGTGCAGTGGCTGTGGCTGTCGCTGCGCTACGGTGGCGCCACCCTGCCGTCGGCGGCCAACCCGCATCTCACCTCGGGCGGGCTGGTGGGCGAAGGCAAGCTCGAATACTTCCGCGGCATGGGGCCGCTGGCGCGCTCGCTCACGGCCGACTACTGCGCGGTGTTCAACGATGGCACGGCGAACGAAGACGCCTTGCGGCAAACCATGGCTGAGAACGGCCTCGCATTTCCCATCGTCGCCAAGCCCGACCTCGGCCTGTGCGGCTACGGCGTTCGTCTGCTGTCCGACATGGCTGCGCTGCGAGCGTACCTGGCCGTCTTTCCTTCCGGCGAAACGGTCGTGCTGCAACGCTACCTGCCGCAGGAAGGCGAGGCGGGCATCTTCTACGCACGCGATCCCGTCACCGGCGAGGGCCGCATCATCGGCCTCGCGCTGCGCTACTTCCCGCGCGTGACGGGCGACGGCCGAAGCACCGTGGCCCAGCTCGTAGCGGCCGACGTGCGCGCGCGCCGCATCGCGCGCTCGCCGCGCCACGAATGCAGCGTGCCATCCGAGAGCGTGCCGGCGGCTGGCCAGCAGGTTCGGCTGGCCACCATCGGCTCGACCCGCGTCGGCGGGCTGTACCGCGACGGCGCGGCGCTCATCACGTCCGATCTGGTGCGCGCCATCGACGCCATCGCGCGCGACATGCCCGACTTCCATTTCGGACGCTTCGACGTGCGCTACGAGAGCCTGCGCGAACTCGGCGCCGGGCGCGGCTTCACCATCATGGAAATCAACGGCGCGGGCTCCGAAGCCATCGAGGCCTGGGACCCCGACATCGGCGTGCTGCAGGGCTTTCGCATGGTCTTCGCCAAGCAGCGGCTGCTGTTCGCCATCGGCGCCGCGCAGCGCAAGGCCGGCGTACAGCCCATTGGCCTGCTCGCCCTCGCACGGCTCAACCGGCGGCAGAACCGTCTGGTCGACCGCTATCCGCCATCCAACTGAATCGTTGCCACATGCACATGGACATCACCGCTTCGCACGCCCTGCCCCGCCGTTCGCTCGCGCCGCTTGCTACCGCGGCGCCCGTGCTGGAAACCCGCTGGGCCGATTGCGAAGAGGACGTGCGCGACGCCCAGCGCCTGCGCTTTCGCGTGTTCGCGCAGGAAATGGGCGCCCATCTCACGCCGCCCGAAGGCACGCCGCCAGGACTCGATGCCGACCGCTTCGACGCCTTCTGCGACCACCTGCTGGTGCATGCAGTGGACCCGGTGCACGGCCGCGGCCCGCTCATCGGCACCTACCGCGTGCTGACTCCGGAAGCAGCGCGCCGCGCAGGCGGCTTCTACACCGACACCGAGTTCGACCTGGCGCCGCTCGCGCCGCTGCGTGCGCGGGCGCTGGAGCTGGGCCGCTCGTGCGTGGATGCAGACTGGCGCTCGGGCAGCGTGATCATGGCGCTGTGGGCCGCGCTGGGGCAGTACATGGTCGACCACGCACTCGACACCATGATCGGCTGCGCCAGCATCGGGCTCGACGACCAGGGCCTGACTGCCGCGCGGCTGTGGCACCGGCTGTGCCGCACGCACCTGGTCGAGCAGCGCTGGCGCGTGGAGCCGCGCATCGCACTGCCGCTGGACACCGACGCGGAAGCCGATGCCGACAGCGACACCGCGCCTCCCGCCGCGCCGCCGCTCATCAAGGGCTACCTGCGCTGCGGCGCGCGCCTGCTCGGACCGCCCGCGCTCGATGTCGCGTTCAACACCGCCGACCTGCCGATGATGCTGCGCGTGGACGACGTGGCGCCGCGCTACCGCCAGCACTTCTTCGGCGTCGCCGCGTGACGTTGCGGGCGCGATCACGGCGCGCACTCGCCTCGGTGGTGGCGGCGCAGTTCTTCAGCTCGCTGGCCGACAACGCGTTGCTGATCGTCGCCATCGGCCTGCTCATGCAGCGCCACGCGCCCGGCTGGATGACGCCCGCGCTGCGGCTGTTCTTCTACCTCTCCTACGTGCTGCTGGCCGCCTTCGCGGGCGCGGTGGCCGATGCGGCACCGAAGGGTCGCGTGCTGATGGCCACCAACCTCGTCAAGCTCGGCGGCTGTGCCCTGCTGCTGTGGCACGTGCAGCCGCTGGTGGCCTACGCACTGGTCGGCCTGGGCGCGGCGGCTTACTCGCCGGCCAAGTACGGCATCCTGCCGGAGCTGATGCCGCGGGACGAGCTGGTCGCCGCCAACGGCTGGATCGAGGCGGGCACGGTGCTGTCGATCCTGCTCGGCGTGGCGCTGGGCAGCACGCTGGTCGACAGGGGCCTGGCCCTGCCCGCCATCGGTGCGATGTACCTGCTGGCCGCCGCCTGCACGCTCGCGATTCCGCACAACCCGGCGCGCGATCGCGCGGCGCTGGCGCATCCGGGCCGGCTGCTGCGGGATTTCGGACGCTCGCTGATGCTGCTGTGGCGCGATGTCGACGCACGCATCTCATTGGCCGTCACCAGCCTGTTCTGGGCCGCGTCGGCCACGCTGCAGTTCCTGGTGCTGCGCTGGGCCGCCGAGCGGCTGGGGCTGGCGCTGTCGCAGGGCGCGCTGCTGCAGATCGCGGTGGCCATCGGCATGGCGGGCGGTGCCATGGGTGCGTCCCGCTGGTTTCCGCTCGAACGCGCGTTGCGTGCGCTGCCGCTGGGCATCGCGCTGGGTGCCATGGTGTTGCTGATGACGCTGGTGACGCAGCCCGCCATCGCCGCCGCGCTGCTGGTGGTGATCGGCGCGCTCGCGGGCCTGCTGCTGGTGCCGATGAACGCGCTGCTGCAAAGCCGCGGCCTGCTGCGCATGAACCCGGGCCAGTCGATCGCGGTGCAGAACTTCAACGAGAGCCTGGCCTCGCTGGCCATGCTCGGGATGTACGGTGCGCTGATCTACTTCGAGGCGCCGCTGTTGCCCACGCTGGCGGGATTCGCTGGCTTCCTGGTGCTGGCCATGGGCGGCATCTTCGCCTGGTCGCGTCGGCTGCGGCCGGCACGCGACGCGCTCGCATCCCAGAACGTGTAGCCCGCAAGGGTGCCTGCCAGGAGGCATCCGTGAGGGGGCGCATGGGCGCTTGGGATACAGTCCCGCACCTACCGCCCCACGCCCAGCCGCCAGAGTGAACTTCAGAAAATCTGCCAACAGCCTGGTTGTTCGACTGCTCATGATGGGCCTTTTGATGGCGGTGGTGGGAACCGCCGGCAGCTACATCCAGCTCAGCCGCTTCCTGCGGGAGGAGCTGACCCGATCGGTGGCGGTACAGCAAACGGCGCTGGCCGCCTACGTGGCGCGCAACGTCGACAACTACCTGGGCGAGCGGTTGTCGTTCCTCGAACGCCTGGCGGCCACCCTGCCGCCGGAACTCCTGACGCAGCCCGACCGGCTGCGGGCATGGCTGGCGGAGCGCAGCACGCTGAGCCCCGTCTTTCCGCTCGGCCTGATGGTCGCGGACGCCACCGGCAAGCGGCTCGACGGCACGGGGCAGCTCGCAACGGACGGTTCGGAATTCGCGTCCGCGCGCGCGGGGCAGTCCGCGCCGGGCCGTCCGTGGGCCACAGCCTCCCGACACTCGGTCTTGCCCATGGCCGTGCCCGTGCGCAACGCAGCCGGGCAGGTGGCCGCCGTGTTGCTCGGCACGGCGGACCTCTCGGCCGACGGCCTGCTCGACCATCTGCAACAGGGGCGCGTGGGCGAAGCCGGCGGCATCCTGGTGGTGTCACCGCGCGACCGCATCTTCGTGGCCTCGACGGACGTCTCGATGTCCCTCACGCCCACCCCGCCCGACGGTGTGAACCCTCTGCACGACCGCGCCATGGCGGGCTATCGCGGCAGCGGGACGACGCGCAATGCCAAGGGCATCGACGAGATCTCCGCCATCGCATCGGTGCCGAACAGCGGCTGGTTCGTGGTGGCTCGGCTGCCCGTTTCGGAAGCGCTGGCCCCGGTGGGGCGCATGCAGACCTTCATCCTGCAGCAACGCGCGCCCGCCGTGGCAGCGGTACTCATCGTGATCGGGCTGATCATGGCGTGGCTGCTGCGGCCGCTGCTGCGCGCCGCCGACCAGGCCGACCGGATGACCCGCGGCGAACTCGCGCTGACGCCGCTGCGGGTGGTGCGCGACGACGAGATCGGGCACCTGACGCAGGCCTTCAACCGGCTGCTGGCCAAGCTGCTCGACAACCAGGAGGCCCTGGCGCGCCTGGCCCACCACGACAGCCTGACCGGCCTGCCCAACCGCAAGCTGCTCGACGAACGGCTCCAGCAGGCGCTGGCACGGGCCAAGCGGCATGCGCGCCAGATGGCCGTGCTCTACCTCGACCTCGACGGATTCAAGAAACTCAACGACACGCTCGGCCACGAGGCGGGCGACAAGGCGCTGCTGGAAATCGCGCAACGGCTGCAGGGCCTGGTACGGCAGACCGACACGGTGGCGCGCATCGGGGGCGACGAATTCGTGCTGCTGGCCGCCGACTTCGAAAGCTCCGCGGAACAGGGCGCGACGACCCTGGCCCAGCGCTGCATCGACGCGATCGCCCGGCCGCTGCAACTGGGGATGGGGCATTGCGACACGGTCATCGGCGTATCGATCGGCATCGCGCTGGGCAACGGCGACGAAACGCCGCGAGACCTGCTCGCCGCGGCCGACGCGGCCATGTACCGGGCCAAGCAGAGCGGACACGGCAACTATGCGGTGACGCCGACGCCGCGCTGAGCGCGACCTCGTCCGCTGCCGCGGCCCCTACGCCGGCATGTCGGTCCGAGGCAGCCGCAGGTGCTTCTTCAACGTCTCGAACACCTGCCGCGTGACCGGATTCACCACGTGGCTGCGCACGTAGAGGTAGTACGCCAGGTCGGGCAGCCGCGGCATGCCGTCGCCCGCGCCGAGCACTCGCAGGCCCGCGTCGAGCTGCTCCACGCCGCGGGCCGTCACGCCCAGCCCCGCACGCAGCGCAGCCTTGATGCCGATCAGGCTCGACGAGGTGTAGCGCGGCGTCCAGGCCACGCCCGCCGCGTCGAGCGCCTCGTGGCCAATGCGGCGGAAGATGCTGGGCCCGTCCGCCATGATGAGCGGCACCGGCTTGGCCGGGTCGTGCACGTAGCCCGCGGCGCACAGCCACACGGTGGGCGAGTTGCGCAGCACCACGCCCTCGAACTGCGACTGCGCATCGGCGCGGTTGGAGATGATCATGTCGACCTCGCCGCTCTTGAGCGAGGTCATCAGGTAGGGACTGCGGCCGATGTGGATGTCCAGCTGCAGCAGCGGCGACGTGCGCGCCACCTCGGCCAGCAGCAGCGGCAGCATGGTCTCGGCCACGTCGTGCGGCGCGCCGATGCGCAGGTTGCCTTCGAGCTGCCCCTGCCGCAGGCTGCGCAGCGCCTCGTCGTTCACCGCGAGCATGTGGTGCGCGTAGGTGAGCAGCCTCTCGCCGTGCTGCGTGAGCCGCTTCTGCCGGCCCTGCTTGGCGAACAGCGGGTGGCCGATCTGCTCCTCCAGCCGCTGCATCTGCTGCGTGATGGCCGACTGCGTGCGCCCCAGGTGCACAGCGGCGGCGGCAAAGCTCTGGTGGCTGACGACGGCCGCGAAGGAGCGCAGCAGTTCGAGATCGAGCGTGGGCATGTATTAATTTTATTGAAGTGTTTCCTGCGCCAGCTGGATTGTTGCGTCACGCCCCCGTCACTACAGTGGATGCACACCGAACAGGCAACCCCACTGGAGAAAACCGCATGAGCACCCCATCCGAGCAACGCAGCCGGGCCGTCGAGGCGTCCATCGCCGACATGAAGAAGGCCATAGCCGGCGCTGAAGCCACCCGGGAAAAGCTCGACGCGGTGCTCGATTCGCTTCAAGGCCTGGCCGCGCACACCGAATACTGGGGCGCCGCCGACTTCCCGCCGCCCGAGGCCGGCGAGCACCAGGCCCGCTACCTGATCGCCGAAGACCCGGACCAGAGCTATGCGCTGTACCTGAACGTGATGCGCCCGGGCAAGAAGATCGTGCCGCACAACCACACGACCTGGGCCTGCATCGCGGCCGTGGAAGGCACCGAGCACAACCGCGTGTACGAGCGCACCGACGACGGCAGCGTGCCGGGCGTGGGCAAGCTGAAGCAGACGGAGTTGGTGGTCGTCGCGCCGGGCAAGGGCATCGCGCTGATGCCCGAGGACATCCACTCGGTCGAGATCCAGGGCGAGCAGGTCATCCGCCACCTGCACATGTACGGCCGCGCGCTCGAAACGCTGAACCAGCGCACCGCCTACGACCTCGACGCGGGCACGTACCAGACCATGGGCATCGGCGTGCAGACGCGCCGCTAACCGCATCTTTTTTTCGCTTCGCCTTCATGCGGGCCGCGCAGCGTGGTCTCGCAGGATTCCATTCGTCCCGACGACTCGCCTCATGACTTCTTCCATCGACCCGAAGACCCTCAAATCCTGGCTGCACGACGGCGGCGAGATCGCGCTGCTCGACGTGCGCGAGCACGGCCAGTACGGCGAGGCCCATCTCTTCTACGGCATTCCCCTGCCCTTCAGCCGGCTGGAGATCGATGCGCCGCGCCTCGTGCCGCGCCGCGGCGTGCGCGTGGTGGTGTACGACGAAGGCGATGCCGACGTGGCCGAACGCGCCGCCGCGCGCCTCGCCGTGCTGGGCTACGGCAACGTGCACGTGCTGCAAGGCGGCGCCCGCGCCTGGAAGGCCGCGGGCTACGTGCTCTTCGCGGGCGTCAATCTGCCCTCGAAGACCTTCGGCGAACTGGCCGAGGAGGTCTATCACACGCCCCGCGTCAGCGCCGGCCAGCTCGCGGAGATGCTGGCTCGCAAGGACAAGGTCGTGGTGCTCGACGGCCGCCCCGCCAGCGAGTTCCACAAGATGAACATCCCGAGCGCCACCTGCTGCCCCAACGGCGAGCTGGCCTACCGCGTGCGCCGGCTGGTGCCCGACACCACCACGCCCATCGTCATCAACTGCGCGGGCCGCACGCGCAGCATCATCGGCGCGCAGACGCTCATCAACCTGGGGCTGCCCAACCCCGTCTATGCACTTGAGAACGGCACGCAGGGCTGGTATTTGGCCGATCACACGCTGGAGCACGGCGGCACGCGGCGCTACGCGGACGACAGCGGCAACACCGACCTGCGTCCCGCCGCCAGGGCGCTGGCCGCCCGCTTCGACGTGCCGATGGTGAACGCGCAGGCCGTGCGGCAGTGGGCCGACGACGCCGAGCGCAGCCTGTTCCTGTGCGACGTGCGCACGCCGGAAGAATTCGCGGCCGGCAGCCTGCCCGGAGCGCAGCACACGCCGGGCGGACAGCTGATGCAGGCCGGTGACCAGTACGTCGGCGTGCGCGGCGCGCGGCTCGTGCTGTTCGACAACGACGGCGTGCGCGCACCGACCATCGCGAGCTGGCTGCGGCAGATGGGGCACGACGCGAGCGTGCTCGAAGGCGGGCTGGCGAGCGGGCTGTCGCTCGCGCCTGCCGCCCCGCCCCGCGCGCCCGCACTGGCCACCATCGATGCGCAGGCGCTCGCCGCGCGCATCGAGCGCAACGAGGTGGCGGTAGTCGATCTGCGCGCCAGCATGCAGTTTCGCGCCGGCCACATCGCGCAGGCCCGCTGGTCGATCCGCCCCCGCCTCGCCCGCGACGCGAACACCGAGACGCGCCAGCTCGTGCTGGTTGCCGACGACGCCGCACTCGCGGCATGGGCCGCGGCCTCCGAGCTCGCGGGCTTGCCGAGCGCCCCGCTGCTGCTGGCGGGCGGCATGGCCGCATGGCGCGCCGCCGGCCTGCCCGTCGAGGCCACGCCCGCGCTGCCCGCCGACGTCGACTGCATCGACTACCTGTTCTTCGTGCACGACCGCCACGACGGCAACAAGGAAGCCGCGCGCCGCTACCTCGCATGGGAGACAGGCCTCGTCGCGCAGCTCGATGCGCAGGAGCGCGCCGCCTTCCGTCTGCCCGCCGCCGCATCGCACGGCTGACATCCCCGGTTCCGCTTTCCGTTCGTCCTTGTCCGTTCCTATTCCAGGAGTTCCGTCATGTCGTTCGCCAGCCGCATCCCGCACATCGCCCGTTATGCCGTCGCCGCCGCATGGCTCGCGGCGCTCGCCCTGCAGCCAGCCGCCGCCGAACCGCTGGCGCCACGCAACGGCTTCCCCTCGCAGACGGTGAAGTTCATCTCGCCCTTTCCGCCCGGTGGCGGCAACGATGCAACGGCGCGCCTCGTCACCACGCGCCTGCCGGAAATCATGGGGCAGGCGGCAGTGGTCGACAACCGCGGCGGCGCGGGCGGCAACATCGGCGCCAAGGCCGTGGCCGACGCCAAGCCCGACGGCTACACCGTGCTCACCTCGCAGGTGTCGATCATGGCCGTGAATCCCACGCTGTATGCGGCGCCGGGCTTCGATCCGATCAAGAGCTTCATTCCCATCACGCAGATCAACGCCGCACCGCTCGCGCTGGTGGTGGACGCCAACTCGCCCCTCAAGAGCTTCGCCGACCTCGCGACGAAGGCCAAGGCCAGCCCCGGCAAGGTGACCTATGCGACGCCCGGCAACGGCACGCTGTCGCACCTCGTCGGCGTGGTGCTGGCCAAGGACAACGGCGTGGAGATGACGCACGTGCCCTACAAGGGCGCCGGCCCTGCGCTGACCGACCTGCTCGGCGGACAGGTGGACGTGCTGGTCACGTCAACCGCCTCGGTCGCCGGCTTCGTGCAGAGCGGCAAGCTGCGCGTGCTGGCCGTGACCAGCCCGCGCCGCATCGGCGTGTTCTCGAAGGTGCCGACACTGGAGGAACTGGGCTATGCCGGCGCACGCTTCGAAGACTGGTACGGCTTCTTCGCGCCCGCCGGCACGCCGCCGGAACGCGTGGCCTACCTGAACGAAGCCATCGTGCGCACGCTGCATCTGCCCGAAGTGAGCAAGCTCGTGACCGACGGCGGCAGCGAGGTGGTGGCCAATTCGCCGGACGCCTTCGCGGCGCAGCTGCGCCAGGACATCGACCGCTGGTCGCGCATCGTCAAGCTTTCGGGTGCACGCGCCGATTGAATGATTGGCGCAACATAGCGGCCCGACCTCCTTTCGCCCTCTCCTCACCATGTCCGACTCGCACACCGTCCCCGCCGACCTGACGCTCGACACCCGGCTCACACGCACCGGCAAGACGCCGTCATACGCCGGCGGATCGCCCGTCAACACGCCCCTGGTGCGCGCGAGCACCGTGCTGTTCGACAGCGTGGGCGTGATGCGCGACGCGCGTGCACGGCGCGATGACGAACGCATCTTCAGCTATGGCGCACGCGGCACGCCGACCACCTTCGCGCTCGAGGATGCGGTGAGCGAACTCGAAGGCGCCTACCGCACCCGGCTCTTTCCGACAGGCCTTGCCGCCATCGGCATGGTGCTGCTGTCGTACCTGAAGCCGGGCGACCACGTGCTGATGTCGGACAGCGTGTACGAGCCCACGCGCAATCTCGTGCATTCGTTCCTCGAGCCGTACGGCATCCGCAGTTCGTTCTTCGCGGCGGATGGCAGCGGCATCGAGGAACTGTTCGAGCCGAACACCCGGCTCGTGTATGCGGAGTGCCCCGGCTCGCTGGTTTACGAGATGTGCGACCTGCCCAAGCTCGCGGAACTGACGCATGCGCGCGGCGCGCTGCTCGCGGCGGACAACACCTGGGGATCGGGCGTCCAGTACCGCCCGCTCGCGCTGGGCGCGGACATCTCGACGATGGCCGCGACCAAGTACCTTTCGGGCCACTCCGACGTGATGATGGGCACCGTCGCCACGACCGAAGCCGCATGGCGCCCGCTCAACGAACGCTGCGATGCATTCGGCATGACCGTGAGCCCCGACGACGCATGGCTGGTGCTGCGCGGCATGCGCACGCTGTCGGCACGGCTGCAGATGCACGAGCGGCATGCGCTGGAGGTGGCGCATTGGCTGCAGGAGCGGCCCGAGGTGGCGACCGTGTTCTGCCCGGCACTGCCACAGCATCCGGGGCACGACCTCTGGAAACGGGATTGCAAGGGCACGAACGGGCTGCTGTCCATCGAGCTGCAGCCAGGCATCGAAAGCGCTGCAGTCGAGCGCTTCGTCGATGCACTCACGCTGTTCGGGCGTGGCTCGTCATGGGGCGGCTATGAAAGCCTGGTGGCGTGGACCAACATGCGTGCGGCGCGCAGCGTGACGGACTGGAGCGGGCGCGGGGCGGTGGTGCGGTTGCACATCGGGTTGGAGGCGCCCTCGGATCTGATGGCCGATCTGGAGCGCGGGTTTGCTGCAATGCAAACTCAGCAGCACGGCGCGGACGCTCAGGCCCGGTCCGGGCGCTTCGCGTAGACCAGGGCCAGCGCGAGCCCCACCACCGCCGCGGCGCCCAGCAGCTTCACGGGACTGCTCGTCAGGCTGCGCACGGCGCGCCCGCACGCGGCGCCCCAGCCATCGCGCGCGGGAAACAGCAAGGCGCGCTCATGCGGCGTGAGTGCGCGCAGGGCGCTGGGGTTCTCCTCGTCCTCGAGAACGGCCTGGGACACATCGAGTTGCGTGACGTCCTCGGGATGGCGTGGGAGAGTCGTCGGCTTGCGCATGGTGAAGATCCTTGTAGCGGAATGGTCGAGCCTTGAGCTTGCGCTGCCCCGCGGCCTTCGCCCATGCGCGGGCGCAGACGCTGCGAGTAGGCCAACTTCCCGCCTGCAGCGGCGAAATCTTCGCGAGCCCGGCGAACGAAGACGCCTTCATTCGCAGGCGCGCTTCCCCGCAGGCGAGGCGCGCAGCCGGTTCAGGAAGGTCAGCTGCACCTTCGCCGTCTCGCTGCCCTGCATTGCCGCGCGGCGCATCCACGCCCCTGCCTCGCAGCGGTCGGCCTTCACGGCCGTGCCGTACAGCGTCGGGCCGGTAAGCAGCACCATGCCGAGCATCTCCTGCGCCTCGGCATGGCCTTCGGTGGCGGCCTGACGCAGCTGTACGAGCATCGTGCGGTAGTCGCGATCGGCCTCTGCTTCGAGGGCCAGCTGGAAGCGTTGCTCCGCATGCAGCTCGACGCCCGCATCCGACGGATGCGCGGCGCTGAGCGCGGCCACCAGCAACAGCACGCCCGACAGCAGCACGCGAAAGCGCAGCGACAGGCCGGTCATCAGGTTGAGTTCGGATGGCATCGATGTTCTCCACGAATAGTGTTGTCGTGGAGGCATCGTCGCGCGGCCGCGCCGAACGGAGAAGCCGGATTTCGCGCAGGCCGCCTCAGCCGGAGACTGAGCCTGCGCCCGCGCCTCAGAACTTCGCGGTCAGCATCACCTGCAATTCGCGCCCGGGCCCCGGCATGATCAGGTTGTCCACGCTGCCATGCCCCGACACGTAGTACTTGCGGTTCGTGATGTTCTTCAGGTTCGCCGAAATCTCGTAGCGACCGGTCTTGTAGCTCGCGGCCAGGTCTGCCGTGACATAGGAAGGCAGGGTGACGAGGTTGCTCAGCGACGCATAGCGCGCGGCCACGTAGTTGACGCCGCCGCCCGCGCTCAGGCCGTTGCCCAGGTCCTTCATGAGCCACACGAAAGCCGAGTGCCGCGGCGTGAGGGGCGCGATCTTGCCCTGCACCGGCATCGCCGCACCCACCGGCAACTGCAGCGAACTCACCGTGGCCAGCGACTTGGTCATGCGGCCGTCGAGGTACGCATAGCCCGCGCTGATGTCCCAGCGCCCCGGCAGCTTGCCGGCCAGCGCCAGCTCCATGCCGTTGGTGCGCTGCGTGCCCACGTTGATCTGCCGTGCGGGATTGGTCGGGTCGGTGTTCTTGATGCCCGAGCGCTCCAGATTGAACACCGCCGCAGTGAGGTTGAGCGCGCCGTCCAGGAAGTCGAGCTTGGCGCCGATCTCCTTGTTCACCGTGATCTCGGGGTCGTTGGCGGTGTTGCTGGCCGACAGCGCGAAGGTCTCGGCCGAAGGCTGGAACGAGCGGCTGTACGACACGTAGTACGACTGCGTTTCGCTCGGCTGCCAGACCACGCCCGCGCGCGGGCTGAACTTGCGATCGGTGCGCGACAGCGGCGCCAGCGTGCGTTCGAACGAGGTGTCCTGCCCGAAAACGTCGTAGCGCCCGCCGATCAGCGCCTTCCACTGCGGTGCCAGGGTGATCTGGTCCTGCGCGTAGAGCGCGGCGGTCTTGAAGCGCGTGTTGCTCGGGATCGCACTGCTGGCCAGGTAGCTCGCGAGCGGGATCGGCGCGGGTGCGGCCGCCGGATTCAGGATGCTCACGCGTTCGAAGCCGGTGGCCGACGACACGGAATACGCCCGCTTCTCCTGCTGGCCGAACTCCGCACCCAGCAGCCATTCCTGCTTGAAGCCGCCGAGCTCGTTGCGCCATGTGAGGTCGGTCTGGTTGAACCAACTGCTCTCGTCGCGCAGGATGAAGCCGCGCGTGCGGCCCACGGTCAGGCGAACGGGGTCGGTGGTGCCGCTGGGCAGCGTGTTGTAGCGGTCGAGCTCGTAGCTGGAATAGCGCGTGGTGTTGCGCAGGCTCAGCGTGTCGCTGAAGCGGTGGTTCAGCGTGGCGGTGAACGACTGCACCTTCGTCGTGGTCGTGTCGTCGCGCTTGCCGAAGGCCGAGCCGTAGTAGGTGCCGATGGGCACGTTCACCGGGCGGCCGTTGAGCGCCGGAATGCCGAAGTCGGTGAGCCGCTGGTCGTAGGCGTTGGTGTACTGCAGCAGCAGGTCGGTCTGCGGGCTGAACTTGATGGCCAGCGATGGCGCGATGTTGTAGCGGTCGATGAACTGCTGGTCGCGGTAGCTGCCCGACTTCTCGCGCGCGACGTTGAGGCGAAACGCCATGTTCTCGCCGATGGGCGTGTTGAGGTCGGTGGTGAGCCGCTTGAAGTCGTGCGTGCCGAGGCCGAGCGAGACTTCGCCAAAGGTGCGGTCGAAGACCGGCTTCTTGGTCACGCGGTTAACCAGGCCGCCCGAGGAGCCGCGACCGTACAGCACCGCGGCCGGCCCCTTCAGCACCTCGATGCGCTCGGTGTCCGAGAGGTCGCGGAAGTACAGCGCGTCGTCGCGCACGCCGTCGACGAACCAGTCGGCGATGGCGGTGAAGCCGCGGATCACCACCTGGTCGCGCTGGCCGTCGCCCGCGTTGAACGACACGCCGGGCGCGTTGCGCAGCGCGTCCTGCATCGAGGTCGCGCCCTGATCACGCAGCAGCTGCGCCGGCACCACATTGACCGCCTGCGGAATGTCGCGCAGGGGCGCGGAACCCTTGGTGGCAGTGCTGCCGATGGACGGTGCATAGCCGACGTCCTGCTCGGAGCTGACGGTCACTTCCTTGAGCGTGCTGCCTTCATTGGGGGCGCTCTGGGCCTGGGCCTGTGCCGCGCAGTGAGCGGCGGCCAGGGCGGCAACGAACAGGGACGGATGGCGCAGGCGAAAACGCGGCGCGCGAGAACGGACGGACATGGCGAAATTCCCTCAGGGCGATTTGTTCTTGAAATCGCGAAGCGCCACACCGGCTCCCCATCGCTCGGATGGAGAAACCGTGTACGCCCTGCCTGGAGAAAATCTGGGTTGGGTGCCTTCGCCAGCTCGCACCGGCTCGGTGGCCAGGGCTTTGGGCGAAGGGATCGCGTCGCGCGACCGCAGGATTCTAGATGCAGCGACGCGTCAGCAGCAACGCCCCTTGCCGGCCCCGTAGCGTGCCTCCAGCCGCTCGCGGAAGAAGGCCTCGTAGCTCATCGGCGCGCGGTCCGCGTGGGTGGCCGCCATGTGCGTCAGGTAGGCGTCGTAGTCGGGCAGCCCGACCATGAGCCGCAGAGACTGCTTGAGCGAGCGCGCAAAGTAGCGCCCGGCTTCCGGCAATGCGAGGCCCATGGCGTCAGTGCGCGGCCGTTGCGGCGGCGGCGCCCACCGGCTCGAACGGCGTCTCTTTGGTGGTCGGCCGGTTGGCCGCGCGCGCCGCGAGGCAGGCCTTGATGCTGTAGACCAGCACGCTCAGCACCACGAAGATGAAGAGCGCACACAGCGCCGCGTCGAGGCGGTCGTTGAAGACGATCCGCGACATGGCCTCGGGCGTCTTGGCCGGCGCCACCAGCACGCCGTTGGCGATGCCGTCGGTGTACTTCGCGGCGTGCGAGAGGAAGCCGATCTTCGGGTCGGCCGAGAAGATCTTCTGCCAGCCCGCCGTGAGCGTGCACGCCAGCAGCCACGCGGCCGGCGCAATGGCCACCCACGCATAACGCTCGCGCTTCATGCGGAACAGCACGACCACGCCCAGCATCAGCGCCACCGCGGCCAGCATCTGGTTGGAGATGCCGAACAGCGGCCACAGCGTGTTGATGCCGCCCAGCGGATCGACCACGCCCTGGTACAGGAAGTAACCCCAGGCCGCGACGCACAGCGCCGTGGCGACGAGGTTGGCCGGCAGCGAATCGGTGCGCTTGAGCGCGGGCACGAAGCTGCCCAGCAGGTCCTGCAGCATGAAGCGGCCGGCGCGCGTGCCGGCATCGACGGCCGTGAGGATGAACAGCGCCTCGAACAGAATCGCGAAGTGGTACCAGAAGGCCATCATGGCCTGCCCGCCGATCACCTGATGGAGGATGTGGGCCATGCCCACGGCCAGCGTCGGCGCACCGCCTGCGCGGCCGAGGATCGTCGTCTCGCCCACGTCCTTGGCGGTCTGCAGCAGCATCTCGGGCGTGATCACGAAGCCCCAGCTCGACACCGTGGCCGCCACCTGCTGCGCGGTCGTACCGACCAGCGCGCCGGGGCTGTTCATCGCGAAGTAGATGCCGGGCTCGATGCACGAGGCCGCGACCAGCGCCATCACCGCGACGAAGGATTCGGCCAGCATGCCGCCATAGCCGATGAAGCGCGCATGGCGCTCGTTGTCGAGCATCTTGGGCGTGGTGCCCGAAGAGATCAGCGCATGGAAGCCCGAGACGGCGCCGCAGGCGATGGTGATGAACAAGAACGGGAACAGGCTGCCCGCCCACACCGGGCCGTTGCCCTGCGCGAACTGCGTGACGGACGGCATCTGCAGCGTCGGCATCACGAACACGATGCCGATGGCCAGCGCGATGATGGTGCCGATCTTCAGGAAGGTCGACAGGTAGTCGCGCGGCGCCAGCAGCAGCCACACCGGCAGGCTCGCAGCGATGAAGCCGTAGCCCACCAGCATCCACGTGAGCGCCTTGCCGTCGAAGGTGAAGAGCGGCGCCCACTCGGGGTTCTGGCTCACGGCCTGGCCGCCGAAGATGGCCAGCATCAGCAGCACGAAGCCGATCAGCGACACCTCGCCGATGCGCCCCGGGCGGATGTAGCGCAGGTACACGCCCATGAACAGCGCCACCGGAATCGTCGCGGCCACCGTGAAGGTGCCCCACGGCGATTCGGCCAGCGCCTTCACCACGATCAGCGCCAGCACCGCCAGGATGATGATCATGATCATGAAGGTGCCGAACAGCGCGATCATGCCGGGCACCGCGCCCATCTCCTGCTTGACGAGGTCGCCGAGCGAGCGGCCGTCGCGCCGCGTGGAGATGAACAGAATGATGAAGTCCTGCACCGCACCGGCGAACACCACGCCCGCCAGGATCCACAGCAGCCCGGGCAGGTAGCCCATCTGCGCCGCGAGCACCGGGCCCACCAGCGGACCCGCGCCCGCGATGGCCGCGAAGTGGTGGCCGAACAGCACGTTCTTGTCGGTCGGCACGTAGTCCAGGCCGTCGTTGTGGCGGTGTGCCGGCGTCTTGCGGTTGCCGTCCAGCCCCAGCACCTTGTCGGCGATGAACAGGCTGTAGTAGCGGTAGGCGATCAGGTAGGTGCAGATCGCGGCGGCCACCACCCAGAGGGCGTTGACGCTTTCGCCTCGGGTCAGGGCCACGGTGCCGAGCGCGAATGCGCCGACCACGGCCACGACCAGCCACACCAGATGGCGTCGGATGCTGTGCATGCGGATGTCTCCTCTATATTGAACCCGAGGAGTTTTGCCGGGCTGCGGCGCGGGCGCATCCGTCGGACTGCGCGGAGTGCATGCGTGGCTTTGCGTAATGGAAAACCCGGGTACGGCAAGCGCCGTCCCGCAGTGCAATGCCTGCGGGCCTACACGCAGGAACCGGACCAGGCGCGAACATGTGAGCCCTCATCAGGACGCGATCAGGGGGCGAAAGAATCGAAGCCATGGACACACAACCACGCTGCTGCATCGCAGGTGGCGGTCCTGCCGGCATGGTGCTGGGCCTTCTGCTGGCCCGGGCCGGCGTGCCCGTCGTCGTGCTGGAAAAGCATCTCGACTTCCTGCGCGACTTTCGCGGCGACACCGTGCACCCGTCAACGCTCGAGATCCTGCACGAGCTGGGCCTGCTCGACGCCTTCCTGCAGCGCCCGCACGACCGCATCGAGGAACTGCGCGTCACCTTCGAAGGCCGCAGCATCCCGGTGGCCGATTTCACGCACCTGCCCGCGCACGGCAAGTTCCTGGTGTTGATGCCGCAATGGGAGTTCCTCGATTTCATGTGCGACGAGGCCCGGCGCTACCCGGGCTTCGAGCTGTGGACCGATGCCGAGGTCATCGGCCTGCTGCAGGACAAGGGACGCGTCAACGGTGTGAAGGTACGGCGCAGCGGCCGCGCGGGCCAGCCGCAGGATGTCGAGCTGCACGCCTCGCTGGTGGTGGCAGCCGATGGCCGGCACTCCGCGCTGCGCGATGCCGCGGCGCTGCCGCACATCAGCTACGGCGCACCCATCGACGCGCTGTGGATGGCCATTCCCAAGCAGGCCGGCGACCCTTCCACCACCGGGGGCTACATCGCGCGCGGGCGCTTCCTGGCGATGCTGAACCGCGGCGACTACTGGCAATGCGCCTTCGTGATTCCCAAGGGCGGCCACGCCGCGCTGCAGGCCCGGGGCATCGGGGCGTTCCATGAAGAGATCGGAACGGTCGCCCCCTTTCTCGCCGCCCGGCTGCCATCGGCACTGCCCGGCTGGGACGCGGTGAAGCTGCTCGAGGTGACGGTCGACCGCCTCGAGGCCTGGTCGTGCCGAGGGCTGCTGTGCATCGGCGACGCGGCGCATGCGATGTCGCCGGTGGGCGGCGTCGGCATCAATCTCGCCGTGCAGGATGCCGTGGCCGCCGCCAACCTGCTGGCCCAGGCCTTGGCCGGCGCTGCGAGCGAGAAGGAAATCGACGCCCTGCTGCCCCAGCTCCAGCGCCGCAGGGAATGGCCGGTGCGCGTGACGCAGGCGGCGCAGCGTCTGGTACAGGACCGCGTGCTGGTGCCCGTGCTCGGCGGCGAGTTGGCGTCCGGTTCCGGGCACCTGCCCTGGCCGCTGCGGCTGCTGGCGCGCTGGCCGCTGCTGCGCAGGCTGCCGGCGCGGACCGTGGGCATGGGCGTGCGGCCCGAGCACGTGAAGTCGCCACGGGCGTGATGGAACTGGCATTTCGTTACACAGCCGGGGCCTGGGGAGGCCGCCGGGCAGGCCTCTGCGAGAGGTCGCTGTTGTAGACTGCCAGGTTTTTCGATCAGGCGCGTTCAAGCGGTATGGGGCAAGTTTTCAGGCGCACAAGTTTCAACGGCTCGGCGCTCATTCGCTTGCTTTCCCGACTGGCCGACATCGATGCTCGCGAACCCGCACAACCCACCGCCGACCGACTGAGCCAGTGGTTCGGATGGACCGATGCCATCTCGCTGTCCGCGGCGCTCGATGGCGCACCGGCAACGACGGCACAGCCCGGCACCCGAGCTCCCCGCAACACCGAAGAAGGCGAATGCCAACGCGTGAGAGCCGCCCTGGCGAATGCCATCGCCGAGGACAGCACCTTCGGCACCAGCAAGGACGCGACGCCAGAGTTCACCCCGTACCGCCGGCGCTACCTCGCCCGGCAACAGGCGATGGAGGCCGGTGTCGGTTCGCTGCGCAGCCGGCTGCGCTCGGCGCTGGCGGCCAAATCGCCGGCCATGGCCCGGCTGGCGTCGGTGGACGTGGTCATGGCGCAGGTGCTGGAGGCGCGCGAGCACAGCCTGCTGTCGGCCGTGCCCGGGATGCTCGAAAAGCACTTCGAGCGCTTGCGCAAGGCCGCCGAGACGCCTGACGAAGCAGAGACAGACAGCGGCACCCAGCCCACCGACGCGTGGCTGGACGTGTTCCGCAAAGACGCCCAGGACGTGCTGCTCGCCGAACTGGACTTTCGATTTCAACCGGTCGAAGGGCTGCTCGAAGCACTTCGCACCCAGGCCACCAGGACCCCATGACCCGCTTCCTTCAATATGCCGTCTTTGTCGCAGGCCTGGCCGTCGTCGGCTGGGTGGGCGCCGGATACATCGGCACGAACCCGCTGGCGCTGGCCGTCACCGCGATCATCGGCGCGTCCTACCTCATGGGCGCGCTGGAACTGCATCGCTTCCAGCAGGCCACCTCCACATTGACGCAGGCCGTGGCGGACCTCTCCGCCCCGCCCGACAACCTCGGCGCATGGCTCGGCCGGCTGCATCCTTCGCTGCAGAACGCGGTGCGCCTGCGCATCGAGGGCGAACGCGTCGGCCTGCCCGGCCCGGCGATGACGCCGTACCTCGCCGGCTTTCTCGTGCTGCTGGGCATGCTCGGCACCTTCGTCGGCATGGTGGTCACGCTCAAGGGCACCGGCCTCGCGCTGGAAAGCTCGACCGATCTGCAGACCATCCGCGACTCGCTGTCCGCTCCCGTGAAGGGCCTCGGACTGGCTTTCGGCACCTCGGTGGCCGGCGTGGCCGCATCGGCGATGCTGGGCCTGGCCTCGGCGCTGAGCCGGCGCGAGCGGCTGCAGGCCGGGCAATTGCTCGACACCCAGATCGCGACCACCCTGCGCGTCTTCTCGCTCACGCATCAGCGTGAGGAATCGTTCAAGCTGCTGCAGCAGCAGGCCCACGCCATGCCCGAGCTGGTCGGCCAGCTGCAGGCCATGATGCTGGCGATGGAACGCCAGAGCCACGCGCTGAACGAACGCCTCGCCACCAGCCAGGACCACTTCCACAGCAAGGCCGAGGCCGTGTACGGCAGCCTCGCCGCTTCCGTCGACCAGTCGCTGAAGCAGAGCCTGACCGAGAGCGCACGCGTCGCCGGCGCGGCGATCCAGCCGGTGGTCGAAGCCACCATGGCCGGCATCGCGCGCGAAACGGCCACGCTGCACGACACCATCTCGCAGACCGTGCAGCAGCAGCTCGACGGCCTGTCGACCCGCTTCGAGGCCACCACCACCCGCGTGGCCGATACCTGGAGGACAGCGCTCGCTGAACACCAGCGCACGAGCGAAGCCTTGTCGAAGGACATGCGCGGCTCGCACGACCAGTTCGCGCAGACCTTCGAGCAACGCTCGGCCGCGCTGGTGGACACCGTCTCCGCCCGCCTCGAAAGCGCCGTGGGCAACGTGTCGGACACCTGGGGCAATGCGCTTGCGCAGCATCAGCGCGTGAGCGAAAAACTCTCGGGCGATACGCACCAGGCCCTGTCGTCGGCCGCCGCCGCCTTCGCGCAGCACACCGCGTCGCTGCTGCACACGGTCGATGGCGCACATGCGAAGCTGCAGACCGACATGGCATCGCGCGACGAGCAACGCCTCGCGGCCTGGACGCAATCGCTCACGGCCATGGCCGCCTCGCTGCAAAAGGAATGGCAGCAAGCCAGCGCACACAACGCGAGCCAGCAACAACAGCTGCTCGACACCATGGCGCAGGCCGCGCGCGACATGTCGGCCCAGACCGAAGCGCACGCGAAGAGCACCGTCGCCGAGATCGCACAGTTGCTGCAGGCGGCTTCGGAAGCGCCACGGGCCGCGGCCGAGATCGTGTCCGAGATGGCATCGCGCGACGAACAACGCCTCTTGGCGTGGACGCAATCGCTGACCACCATGGCTGCCTCGCTGCAGCAGGAATGGCAGCAGGCCGGCGCACACAACGCGAGCCAGCAACAGCAGCTGATCGACGCCATGGCGCAAACCGCGCGGGACATGTCGGCCCAGACCGAGGCGCATGCGAAGAACACCGTTGCCGAGATCGCGCAGCTGCTGCAAGCCGCAGCGGAAGCACCGCGCGCCGCAGCCGAGGTTGTCACCGAGCTGCGCCAGAAACTCGCCGACAGCATGACCCGCGACAACGCGATGCTGGAAGAGCGCAGCCGCATCCTCGAAACGCTGGCCACCCTGCTCGACGCCGTGAACCATGCCTCCACCGAACAGCGCACGGCCATCGACACGCTGGTGTCCGCATCGGCGGACCTGCTGGAGCGCGTGGGCAGCCGCTTCACCGAGAAGGCCGACGCCGAGTCCGAGAAGATGGCCGCCGTTGCCGCGCAGATCACCGGCAGCGCCGTCGAAGTGGCGAGCCTCGGCGAAGCCTTCGGCCTTGCCGTGCAGTTGTTCAGCCAGTCGAACGACAAGCTCGTGGGCCACCTGCAGCGCATCGAAGGCGCGCTGGGCAAGTCCATCGCGCGCAGCGACGAGCAATTGGCCTACTACGTCGCGCAGGCGCGCGAAGTCATCGACCTGAGCATCATGTCGCAGAAGCAGATCGTCGAAGACATGCAGCAGATCGCCAGCCGCCAGCAACAGCAGGCACCGGTGGACAGCGAAGCATGATGCGCGAAGACCTCGACGCCGGCTTCGACGAACCGGGCGTGCCGGTGTGGGCGGTGTTCGGCGACCTGATGGCGGGCCTGCTCGGGGCCTTTGTGCTGATCCTGGTGTGCGCGATCGGCATGCAACTGGAGCTCGCGTCCAAGCTGGAGACCGAGGTCAAGCAGCGGCAGGCCGAGGCCAAGCGACGGCAAACGCTGGAGCAGGCTCTCGCGGGGCCGCTCGCGGCCGGCCGCGTGACGCTGAACAACGGCCGCATCGGCATCAGCGGCAGCGTGCTGTTTGCCTTCAACTCCGCGGAGCTTCAGCCCGAAGGCCGGCAACTGCTCAAGAGCCTGGCCGCGCCGCTGAGCGCGTACCTCAAGTCGCGCGACGAGATCCTGATGGTGAGCGGCTTCACCGACGACCGGCAGATGCGCGACAACGCGCGACAGTTTGCAGACAACTGGGAGCTGTCGGCGCAGCGTGCCTTGACGGTGACGCGGGCGCTGATCGAATCGGGCATTCCGTCGTCGTCGATCTTCGCGGCGGCGTTCGGGTCTGAGCAGGCGGTGGCCTCGAATGCGGATGCCGAGGGGCGCTCGAAGAACAGGCGCGTGGAAATGGCGCCCACGCCGAGGCCCTCCAACAATGCCGGCGCAAAGCCCCGTGACTGATCACGAGACTTGCCTCGACACCGCCGCGATGGTCGCCGCGTCGATCAAGCGCGGCGATCATCGCTTCGATCCCGTGCGCTTTCGTGTCATCGAGGCGATGGCCAGGCGCGCGGCCGCGTACAGCGGCGAGGCCCGGCGCATTCTGGACGACAAGGTGCTCACGCTGCTTGCTGCGTACGGAGAGGATCTGGAGAAGGCGCGGCCCGCGGATGCGGCGAAACAGGAAGCCGCACCGGAGCGCGGGGCGCTTGCCGGCCTCGTCGATCACATTGCCCGGCATGCACCAGTGCTTGGCGATAGCTCGCCCCCCGCTGCGGGCAATGCGGCACGCGGCCTCCCTGCCTCTTCGCCTTCCACCGAACTAAAGTCGATCCGCTACTTCAAGAGCACATGGTCCAAGCTCAGCGCGGATCGGCGCTTGACGCAATCGCTGGCGAAGGTGCCGGAAAACGCAGGCCCCCTCAACTCGCATCACCTCGTGCACCGTTCGCTCAAGCTGATGCGCGACCTGTCGCCGGAATACCTCAACCGGTTCATGTCGTATGTCGATGCGTTGTCGTGGGTCGATCAGTTGAACGGCAGCAGTGCCGCGGCGGGTGCGGCGAGCCCGCGCGCCGAAGGCCCTGCCAAGAAGAGCGGTCGCGGCAAGTCCGCCTGACCCCTCAGGGCCGCCGCGCCTGCATCGGCTGGCGCGACCAATACACGCCATCGAGCCTGTCGAGCCGCACCTCGCCGCCGGTCGACGGCGCATGCACGAAGCGACCTCCGCCCACGTAGATGCCGGCATGCGTCGGTGCGAACGAACCGAAGAGCACGAGGTCGCCGGTGCGAACGTCGGACATTGCGACCGGACTGCCGAAGGCCGCCATCCGCGCCACCGTGCGCGGCGGCGACTGCCCCACGCTGTTGAGATAGACGTAGCCGATGAGGCCGCTGCAGTCGAAGCCGCCGTCCGGCGTGTTGCCGCCATAGCGGTACGGCGTGCCGACCAGCCCCAGTGCGTGGATCGCGATGCTGTTGGTTTGTTCGGCCGTCAGCGTGCTGGTGACGGCGGCTCCCGGCCTTGGCCCGGTAGGGCCTGCGCAGCCCAGAACCAGAAGACAGGCCCCTATCGGAAGGAGCCGAAGCAGCCACTGCAGCAGCGGCAGCAAGAGCGCGTGGGAACGTGGCGTTGGCACAGGTGCGTCGGGCATGTCGGATGGCTGAGCTTGTGAACGTGCACGGACTCTAGCGCGGAACGCGACGGCGACCTGAAGATGGCCCCTCCGCAGGCCGTGCGCTGCTGCGCCGGCGCCACGGAGGAAGGAAAGAAGCTCTTACTGGCCTGCGGCGGGCGCGTTGACCGCGTCCTTCAGCGCCTTGCCGGCGGTGAACTTGGGCGCCTTGCTGGCCTTGATGGTCATCGGCTCGCCGGTCGACGGATTGCGGCCCGTGCGCTCGGGGCGGCTTGCCACGGCGAAGGTGCCGAAGCCGATCAGTTGCACCGTGTCGCCGCCGGCCAGGGCGCGCGACAGGTTTTCGATGGTGGAGTCGAGCGCGCGGGCGGCGTCGGCCTTGCTGAGGTTGGTGTCGGCGGCGATGGCCGTGATGAGGTCGGTCTTGTTCAAGATGAGGTTCTTTCTTTGATCGGACGGTTGAAGGGAAATGAGTGGCGCAGAGCGCACCGGGCTCGAACTTTATACGCCCCGCCGAAGGAGCGGGACACGCGCGCGTTTCAAAAGTGAAACATCGTGATCGATGCACGCTGGCGCGGGAAGAATCTCCCGCGCAACGGACTGCACCCCGTATTCACCGGAAGCCGAAGACCAGCAGCAGGTTGTTCGCAGGCATTACATGCCGCTCGCGCAGCACGAGGCCTGCTCGGTGCGCCTCTGCCGTCACGTCTTCCAGGCGGCGAATGCCCCATGCGGAATTTCGGGCACGCAAGTCTTCGTCGAACGCGAGGTTGCCCGGCGCCGTTGGAACTTCATCTTCCAAATACGGCCCGTACGTGATCAACACGCCGCCAGGAAGCAGATGCCGCGCGGCCCCGTGCATCAAGGCAGCGCATGTGGTCCAAGGCGCGATGTGCAGCATGTTGGCGCAGTAGATCGCGTCGAACTTCTTTTCTTCTTCAGCGGATGCGGAACCCTGCAATGGCCATTGAGGGGCCATCACGTCGAGCAGGAGCGGCGGGCGGAGATTGGGCTGCGCAGCTTCTGCGACTCGGCTTGCAATCGCGGGGAGCATGCGGGCATCTGCGTCGGTGGGTTGCCATACCCATTGAGTCATGGCTGCCGCGAACCAGGCAGCGTGCTGCCCCGTACCGGACGCGATCTCCAGCACAGTGCCACGCTCGCCGAGGATGCGGGTCAGCGCATCCAGAATGGGCTGTTTGTTGCGGTCGGCGGCGGGGCTGTGGGGAAGGTCGGGCATTCGGGGGGACTTTGATGAGGTGGTTTGAAAGACATCGGGGCAAGGGTATTTCAATGTTGCCATGAAGGCCCAGCTACCGCGCATCGAGCGCCAACCCGCAAATGAAAAAGCCCCGCCGAGGCGGGGCCGTGCAACGGGCTCGATGCCGATTCAGTGGAACTCGTAGAGCGCCACCTTCTTGCTCACCTCCAGCTGGCGGGACGTGCGTGCCCAGAGCTCGAAGTTGTTGACCGACGTGCCTGCGGCGTACTGCAGCCCGAGGCTGTTGTCGCAGTGCAGATCGTTCACGGTCTGCGTCGAGCAGCGCAGGACCACCGAGCGTGCCTGGCTCGCAACGCCCGTGCTGTCGTTGAAGCGCGCGCCCTGCTGGCCCGGGCCGGGGCTCGGTGCGCGCCCGTACGCCGTGAACGACGTGGGGGGAAGCGCGCCTTGCGGCACGGTCCATGCGTCCAGGTTGCCGTCGGCGCTGAAGTCGATGAGGTTCGGATCGTTCTGGCTTGGCGCGCCGAAGACGATGTTGCCCGTGGCCGAGCTTGCCGAGATCAGCTGCGAGCGCATCGCCGCCGTCAGGCCGACGAAGGCGACCTGACGGATCTCCCCGATGCTCTGCGCCCGCGACAGCGTGCGGTAGGACTGCGTCACGTTGCCGGGATTACCGACAGCGCCACCCACCGGCACGAACTCGAGCTTCCAGACGCTCTGGTCGTTCAGCGCGCTGATCTGCGCGTCGCTGTACTGCGGGCTCAGGAAGAACAGGCTGCTCTCCCTGTCGCTGGGGTTGCCCGCCGTCGCGGTGTTCTGGTACTCGCCGCGCAGGCGGAAGACGCTGCCGGACGTCGGCGTCACGCCATCGTCCTTCGCGGCGACGAGATAGGACAGCCCCGCGGTCGGCAGGTAGACCCGCGTCGAGCCGGTGGGGGTCGTCAGCACCACCTGGCTGAAGATCGAATTGCCGTTGCCGTCCGTCTTGTTGTCGATGTTGACGTTGTAGCCCGTCGTGTAGTAGCTGAAGTCCGGCGTATTGATCAGCTCGCGATGTTCGGAATAAGGCCGCACGCGGGCGGCGTAGGTATAGCCGTTGCCCGACAGCTTGAGCGTGCCGTTCACGTTGCGCGCGACGATGGTGTCGTAGTCGACGTTGCCGGACACGTCCGTCGTGCGGTAGCTCAGGAGCAGGTCGCCGTTCGCGCGGACATGCTCGAAGTTGCCGCGGTCCCACTTGAGGCCGGTGGTGCCGGGCCTGAACAGGCCCGCGAAGGCGCCGGCGTTGCTGCTGTCGCGCCCCACGTACGAGCCGTTCTGGTAGTAGGTGCCGGGGTCGTCGCCGACGAACATCGTGCGGCAGGCAGGCGCGATCACGTCGGTGGCCGTACCCGTCACGGCCGACGTGTCGTTCGGCGCGTTGACGCGCTGCGACAGCGGCAGTGCAAAGCATGCCGTGACCTTGTCGAACAGCGCCGCGACCGCCGCGGGCGACGGCACCTGCGCCAGATCGCCGGCCGCGATCGGAGGCAGCGTCGGCGTGTTGCTGTCGCTGGAACGGAAAGTGATCGAAACGGGCGCGCTGCCCTCGGTCGCGGGGACGGTCTTGACCGTGATCTCGATGTTGGCGGCGGTGCCGTCGGGGCGCACGCTCACCGAGATGGCGTCGAGCACCTTGTCCGGGCCGGTGCCGTCGGCCACGAAGACGCCGGAGACCGGATCGAGCGTCCCCTGGCCCAGCGTGCTCAGCAGCGGCTGGAGTGCGGCGACCAGGCTCGTCACCTGCTGCTGGATCGAGGCTGCGGTCAGGGCGCCGGGGTTCGCCTGGATGGCACCGGCCAGGCTGGCGGGGTTGCCGTCCGGCGACAGCCGGGAAACGATGATGGTGGTCAACGGCGAGACGTTGGCCGTGCCCCCCGTAGTGCTGGCGGTCGTGCTGTAGAGCGTCAGGTCGTCGCGCTGGGCCGTGATCACGAACGGGGCCTTGGCACTGGCGGGCAGGGCACAGGCGTAGGCCCCTGCGCTGTCGGTCTGCGTCGTGCACACGGTGGCGCCGGTCTGGTCGACGACGACGATGTTGGCGCCCGCGAAGGGCGCGCCGGTGGCGGCCACGCCGGACAACTGCGATGAGGTCTGCGGCGGGTTCGAGGCTGGCGGCGCCGATGGGGGCGTCGACGGCGGGGCCGCTGGCGGCGACCCGGCAATGGGGAACAGGGCAGCGCCGCTGCCCCCGCCGCCGCCACCACCACAAGCGGCCAACAGCACCAAGCTGGTACTTGCCGCAGTCGCGCACAGCGTTTTCTTGAAAGATGTCATGTCGGGAGGTCCTCGTAAAAAAGCAGAGCCGGATGTCACAAAATGTGGAGCGCAGTGTGCGAAAGAAGGCTGAAGGCCGCCTCCCCTGATCGCGGGATACGCGGCCTGTGCAAAGCAGGCAAAGCTCGCGCATCGGAAGCCCACGCGCGCATGCGTGCGGGCCTGTCACTCACCGGTTCCCAGGAAAGAGACCTGAATGAAAACTGTGCTCGCGACACCCCCTGCGGCCGCGCTGTGCAATGACCGCCGTTGACCGCGTCCGCGTCGCGCTGGTCGAGGACGAGGCCGGCACGCGCGAGCGCCTGTGCAGCGCGGTGGCCCAGAGCCCGGCGCTGGAACTGGTGTTCACGGCGGCCACGGCCGGCGAGATCCGCGCATGGCTGCGCGAGGGGCGGCCCGATGTGCTGCTGGTCGATCTCGGCCTGCCCGACGGCTCGGGCTTCGAGGTCATCGAGTGGTGCCGCCAGCTCGCGCCGAAGGCCGAGACGATGGTGATCACGATGTTCGGCGACGAGGCCAACATGATCCGGGCCTTCGAGGCCGGCGCGCGCGGCTACCTGCTCAAGGATGGCACCGAGGACGATCTGTCGCGCCACGTGCTGCAGCTGCACGCCGGCGGCTCGCCCATGTCGCCGATCATTGCGCGCCAGCTGCTGACCCGCATGGCGCCCGGCGCGGCCGCACCGGTCGCACCGGTCGCACCGGTCGCTGCGGCCGCGCCCGGGCCAGCCCAGGCGCCCGCCGCCGCCTCGCTGTCGCCGCGCGAGACCGAAGTCCTCGCCCTGGTTTCCCGCGGCTACACCTACCCCGAACTGACGAGCCTGCTCGGCATTTCGCTCAGCACCATCCAGACCCATGTCAAGAGCATCTACAGCAAACTTGCCGTGCATTCGAAAACCGAGGCGGTCTTCGAGGCCCGTCAACTGGGCTTGCTGGATCGCTAGCCTGGCGCTCGCGCTGCTGCTGGCCGTGCCAAGCGCCGAGGCGGGCAATGCCGGCGATGCGGGCGGTGGGGCCGACGCGGGCTTCGTGCAGATCGACCGCGCGCTCGTCACGCTCTGGCCCGATGGAAGCCCGGCCGAGCCGCCTGTCGAGCGCGCCCTGCCGCATCGGTGGGACATCGACCACCCTCACGGCGGCGGCAGGGCCCGCTATCAGCTCATGCTGCCGCCGGTCCGCGGTGAGGAGCCATACGCGCTTTTTTTTCCGCGCATCGGCAACCAGGTCGAGGTGCGCGTCGGCGGCCATCTGGTGGCCAAGCTGGGCAAGCTGGGCGACGAGTCGACGGACATGGCCAAACTACCGGTCCTGATGACCGTGCCGGCAGCCCTGCTCTCGCATGACGCCCCCACCGAACTGCAGGTGGATGCGGCGGTGCAGCCCGCCCGCTGGGGCGGACTCAGCGCGGTCATCTTCGGCGTCCAGTCGGTGGTGGTCCCGATGTATCGCACCAATGAATTCTGGCGCCAGTCCGCGCCCACCGCGATCACCTGGGCACTGGTGTTCATGGGGCTGATTGCGGGCGGCCTGTGGTGGCAGCACCGGGAGGGCCTGTATGGCATCTTCGCGCTGATCTCGCTTTTCGGGGTGACGACCATCTCCGGCCGGCTGCTGATCACGCCGCCGCTGCCGTGGCCGGCGTGGGGCGCGGTCGGCGGCATCGCGCTCTGCGTGCTCCTGCTGCTGATGGCGCGCTTCGTCATGGTGGCGATCGCCGAGCTGCGCCCCTGGATGCGGGTTGCCTTCTGGGTGTACCTCGGGCTGTGCGTATGCGCCGTAACGGCCAGCTTTCTGTGGCGCCAGCCGTTGATCTACACCTTGGTGCTCGGCAGCCTGCAACTACCGGCGACGGTGATGGTGTACAGCATCGTGCGCAAGATGTGGCTGGCGCCAACATGGGAGTCGACGCTGATGTGCCTGGCCGGCGTCGCGGCGATCGTCGCCGGTGCGCGCGACCTCATGGTGGTCCGCGTTCCCGAGTCGGGCTCGATGTCCTACGCCATGCTGCCGCTGGCCGTGTTCTTCCTGGTGTTGGCAATGGGCGGGACAGTCGCGGGGCACTACGTTCGTCAGGTGGCCGCATACAGGGAGCTCAATGCCTCGCTGGTGCGGCGCATCGCCGAGCGGGAAGCCGAGCTCGGCGTGTCTCATCGACTGCAGCAGCGCCAGAGCGAGGAGCAGGCCGCGCTGCAGGAGCGCCAACGCATCATGCGCGACATCCATGACGGCGTGGGCGCACATCTGGTAGGACTGCTCAGCATGATGAAGAAAGGCGGCGCCGCTGCCGAGGCGCTACAGGAACAGGCTCACGCGGCGCTCGACGAACTGCGCATTGCGGTCGATTCGCTGCAGCCGGTGAACGGCGACCTCGCCACGGTCCTCGCCACGCTGCGCTATCGGCTGCAGCCGCGGCTGCAGGCCGCGGGGCTGCGGGTCGAATGGGAGGTGGCGGCGCTGCCCGAGATGCACGGCCTGACGCCGACCACGGTGCTCAACGTCCAACGCATCCTGCTCGAAGCCTTCACCAACGTGCTGAAGCACGCAGCGGCCACCACCGTGCGCGTGACGGCAAGGCGGGTCGAAGGCCCCGACCGGCTCGAACTGCGCGTGCAAGACGACGGAACCGGTATTTCCGCGGAACAGGGCCGCGTGTCCGGCCACGGCCTGGGCAACATGCGGGCACGGGCGCAGTCCATCGGCGCGGCCCTTGTCATCCAGCATGCGCAGCCGCACGGCACCATCGTCGAGCTGAGTTTGCCCATGGCTTAGGCACCAAGCGCATAGGAAGACGGCCGGACGCGGCCAGGAGCCGACGCTCGCCGTCATCGTCCAGTTCGCCTTCGTTTAAGCTCCACCGACCAAGCTTCCCGAGGTTTCCCCATGCTTCAAATGCGTCCTGGGTGTGAGTGCTGCGACCGAGATTTGCCGCCGGATTCAGCGGATGCCCGTATCTGTTCCTTCGAATGCACGTTTTGCAGCGATTGCTCCATCCAGCGCCTCGCCGGGACATGCCCAAACTGCGGCGGGGAGTTGCTCCCGCGCCCGTCGCGGTCGGCTGCCAAGCTTGAGAAGTACCCGGGCTCGACCGCGCGGGTGTTCAAGCCCGGGGGTTGCGCGGCAGCAACCTGACTTCACTTCGCTGGCTCAGTTATGCCGCCGACTTGTCGCGGCCACACGCGGACGCTTGGAGGGCGCGATCAGTCGCCCCGAAGCCGATTTCAAATGGAGGGCTCAGAGCTCATGGCTGCCATCTTCGCTTTCAAATGCAGTTGCTGTGGTGACGTCCACGAAGGCTCCCCCAGCTTCGCCTTTCGAGCACCGGACCACTATGCATGCCTCTCTCATGCCCCTTGAACTCTTGGCCAAGTGCCAGTGCGGTCTGCTCTCCGTAAATTTACCGGGGCCGAGCTCCTCGGTTGTCGCTTGTCATTGCCACGACTGTCAGCGGCGAAGCGGGTCACCCTTCGGCGTATTGGCCTACTACGCCGATGAGAGCGTCAAGATCACAGGCGAAGCGACTCGCTACGAGAGGGCGACCGCAACAGGTGGCACATTCGAAACCTTTTTCTGCCCGACTTGCGGATCTACCGTCTATGCCCGCGCCGGGCGGCATCCCGCGTTGATTGGCATCGCTGTTGGCGCAATCTGCGATCCAACATACCCGGCGCCCGTTCGGTCGGTTTGGGAGGAGCGCAAGCACGATTGGGTTGTGATTCCTGAGCCTGTTCAACACTTTCCGCGAGGACGGTCGTAGAGGCAAGAATCGGCAAGAACCGGTCTCTGGAGGTCAAGGCTGAATCGGGCTAAAGCGGAACTAGAAAAGCACGCATGACCAATGAAGACCATTCTTGATCGTGGAATCGCCGGCGTAGCATTTGCCATTCACCTCACATTGGTTCATCGATGAAGAAGTTGCTGCCGCTGGTCCTGTCCGCCCTGCTTGCCCTGTTCGCTTGTCAGGCCTACGCCACACCACGCTTTCCGTATCCGGCAGACGAAGCACGAGCGTTGCTCACGCATCTCGGCGCCCATGTGATGGTCCTCAATTCCGACATGACGCTGATCAAGAAGAAGCCGGCGAGCGAGTTCGACCTGTTGACCTACTACCCGCTGCCCAAGGCCAAGGTCGACGAGTACAAGCGGAACGGTCACATCGTCAGCAGAAACGACGACATCGCCGAATTCGTCACCTACAGGGTCAAGGACTACGAACTAACCAACGAGAAGCACGAAAAGCTCCGGATGAAGGACGACATCAGGGCTGCGTCGCTGCAGGACTTTGCACTCTGGACCTACGACAACGTCCTGTGCAGTCAACGAGGCTTCCAGGTGAAGTTGGACAAGACCTTCGAACGCGTCAAAGGGCACATCACGCTGATGTTCGAGATGCCCGGGAACGTCACGCGCGAGATCCGGGTTCCGATCGATCTCTCCATCGCAGATAAGGATCCGCGGCCCGCCATCTAAGGTTCGGACTGTTCGATAGGCACCCCGGCGCTCACCGCCAACCGACCGCCTCCAGCGCACCGACTTCTTGTAAGCGGCTGCCCCACTTCCTACCAGAGGTGCGGAATGAGACGATGACGTACACGGCTTGCGTATTCGTTGTACCCGGGAAGATCGCGGCGCAAGATTTTTTCCTCATCGAGAAGCCGCCAGAGAAGCACCGGCAGGATGAGCGGGACGAGACAGATCGTGAGCCACGAGCCGAGCGCAAGCGGCATGCCGATGAAAAGCCAGAGCGCGCCAGCGTACATGGGATGACGCACATAAGCGTAGGGGCCGCTGTCGATCACTTTTTGATCTTCCGCGACACTGATGTTGGCTGCTGCAAAACTATTGACCTTCAGCACCCAGAAAATAAAGAGGAACGACAAGACGATCACGATGTTCCCGACAAGGGACAGGTATGCGGGCACCGGCGAGACGCCGAATCGATAGTCGAGTGAAGGCAGGATGATGAAAATAAAAAACGCGAGGATGATGAGCGACACGATGATCTTCTGCGACCACTCTTTCTCATGCTGTGGCCCGGCATTCATGCGGCGTTCGAGAAGCGGCCTGTCGTGGAGGGTGAGATAGACGGTGAAGCCGATGGTCGAGGCGGAAAAGACTGCGATGAAGAGCCAGCCTTGCCAGTATTGCCACGTGCCCGCGGGCAAGAAAATGAAGACGACGAATACGGCCATCCCCGCAACCCCTTGCGCGATGGCTTTCTTGTAGAGCGGGTCCATAAACGAGTGAATGGTATATCCGAGGCCCCGCTCCGCAACAAGCGGCCCAAGTGCGAGATTTCCGATGCCCGCTCTGGAGGGCGAAAACCGGCAACTCAGGGGCCTTCGCGCCGACCGCTCCTGCGGCTACAGTCGGCCAGAATTGACGACAAGCCCCAGTCCGGCGGGCCTTCGTCCTGCGCCCATCTCTTTCACAAGGACCCGATATGACCATCGAAACACAAGACGACGTCGTAGCCCTGAAGCGAATCGGCCGCATCGTTTCACTGACGCTGCAGCGGATGCTCGATGCCGCAGAACCCGGCATGACCACGCGCGAGCTCGACCTGATCGGCGAGCGGCTGCTGGAGGAGCACGGTGCACGGTCAGCGCCTAAGTTCACGTACAACTTTCCGGGCACGACCTGCATCAGCATCAACGAAGAGGCCGCGCACGGCATTCCCGGAGACCGGATCATCCGGGCCGGGGACGTGCTGAACGTCGATGTGTCGGCCGAGCTCGGCGGCTACTTCGCCGACACCGGCGGAACCACCGTGGTGCCGCCGACCACGCCACAGAAGACCCGCCTCTGCCACGCCACCCGCACCGCCCTCGCCGAAGCGATGAAGACCGCCAGGGCCGGGCAGCCGATCAACAGGATCGGCGCCGCCATCGAGCGCACTGCAAAGGCCTACGGCTTCAAGATCATCGAGAACCTCGCGAGCCACGGCGTCGGCCGCGCGCTGCATGAGGAGCCCGAGCACATTCCCGGCTACTTCGATCCTTCGGACATGCGCACGCTGCACGAAGGCATGGTCATCACCATCGAGCCCTTCCTGTCGACCAAGAGCCGCATCGTCACCGAGGCTTCCGACGGCTGGACGCTTGCGGGCGTGAACGGCAACCTGTCTGCGCAGTACGAGCACACGATGATCATCACGAAGGGTGCGCCCATCGTTGTCACGATGCATTGATCGATCGACCGGCTTCGCGCAGAAGCCGGCCTGGGCTCTTCAACCGGACGCTGAAGACAGCGCCCTCACCTCCGGCTCTACCCCGTCGCCACGATCACATGCGCCTGGATTTTGCCGGCCACCGGGCCTTCGCCATGGCGGCTGGCGATGAGCTGCGCCGGCCAGTCCGTCGCCGCCTGAAGCGCATTGGCATCGCGCGCCTCGATCTCGCTGCGTAGCGGCGTTCCCTGGCAGTAGGCGCCTTCACCGCTTGAGTCTAGTGATTGCTCCTTGCGTGCGCCTGATCACGGAGAAATTCGCGGGCTCGATCATCTTCGCTGACGGAGGCTGCATATCTCGCAGATATTCCCTCCACGCTCACTCGAAGTGCGTGAAGTTCTCCCATTGCCTTCTCAAGCTGTTGCAACGTCGACTTGGAATAGTCAACATTCAGATCGTCGACCGACTCGTTTATCGTTGCTAGAGACTCTTCGTCAGCCGCAAGTTGCCGCAACCATTTCTCACGAGCGCCGGACATATACATTCCGGTCGCTGCTGCAACAGCATCTCTAGACCGTTTAGCACGATTGAGAAGAGCGCCAAGGTCGTCTGCCTTCTGGAACACCTCGACGCCAACCTTCGTGAGCTCCAGACGTAACTCAAGCGACTTGATCACTCCTGCTTTGCGATAGCTAAGGTAGCCCATGATGGCTCCGGAGATGCCAGTAACAGAGCCAATCACGCCTGTGATTGCGCCCAAATAGGACAACAATTCGGTGTTAGTCATAGAGAACGACAAGAGCAGGCCTAGGTCTTTGAAGACCTAATGTCTCCAGCGACGGTAAGTTGAAATATTTTTACCTAATTCTTCCGCAGTAAAGAAGGGCCTCTCCAGAGTAATAGCGACCGCCTCAATTGCGTGAAAACCAACCTCATGCTTAAAAAACAAGATGAAGTTCAGATTCAATCCGAGAAGATAGTTCGTTCGCCGTCAACTCTGCCTGGAACGAGATTGAACGAACGCCTTGATCTGAGAATGCGATTGCCAACTGGGGGACCGAAAAATCGAAGCCATGTTTGAGTCTGTCGAGCTTAAGGTGAACTCGATTCGCTTGACAAGACAGCACCCACGGGTGTTTGATTCCCCCGGGCATCGGGCCTCCGTGCAAGCGCGGTGCCACGAGATTCACGCCACCTAACGGACCAAAAGCATGCTTCGGCACCTCGGGCGCCACTGGACTTTTGGGGGGCTCTGGGATCTTCGAAGCTTGCAGAATTTTCACTCCCTCCGGGAACGTGAAGATCGCGTCGACATCAGTCGCAGGCGTTGTGCCTGCATTCGTCAGCCTGAGGTCGAATAGGAAGCATCGTTGAATGGCGCGAGACCATGCATCAAACTTTTCCAAGTACCTTTCGTACTCCGAAAAGAAGTCCTCCAATTGCTTGTTATAGAGCTCAACCACATACCCAGTTGGTGCGCTAAACATCTTCACAAAGTCTCCGATGGAACCGGGAGACGGAGTCTGCTCTACAGCCGCCATGGGTCGGTACAGCAATTTCACCTGCTCTAGGCTGTACGGGACTGCTGGCACGGGAACTAGTTTGGGCTTGAAGTGCAGATTCCCATCCACAAAGCCAGCAGACAGCTTTGGCACCTTGACTCTGAGCTGCTGCAGTTCGTGACGAAGCTCGGAGAGCTCTTTATCTTTCGGATCAGACTCCTCAGCTAGTCGTTCGCTCTCCGGCGGAACATGAAGCTTAAACCCCCGCTGCTTGGCCTTGACGCGAAGTCCCATGTCGGCAGTACACAAGACGGGGGCGGATGACAGCCGATTCACTAGGTCTATCAGCGAAGCGACAACTTGATCATCTTGAACTTCGCGAACCAAGTTATGGATCGCGAAGTCCAACTGTGGCTCGTCGCCGATAAAACGGAGAGCGACGCCTGGTCTGAGTGGAACTTCTTGCCCGTCATCAAGAAGATGTGCGAGCCATGACACCATCTTGCCCGCCCGTTGCTTCACACGCAGATTTGCACCAAGCGCTTTTGTCTTCTCGAGTTCTCTCAAAACAATGGGTAAGACAAGCAGTACGACATCGTCGCCGACGGGGGTCCAGTCCATCTGGTCCGGCTGCCTGAAGTGAAGCAGCAGGTTTGTATCGAGGACGACAAAGGTCTGGTTAGAGATTGTGCTCACCAAGAAACTCCTGAGGCCTATTGCGGTCGACCGAGCAGGCGGGAAATCCGAGCCAACTAGCGAAGACCGTGCACATCCATCGAGATCTTGAAGAATAGTTCTTCAGTGGATAGGTCTTGGCCAGACGCCGAGCTCTGCCGCAGACGTGCGGGATCATTTCCCGCCCGGATGCCGAAGTTTGGCACGAACCCACCAGAAGACCGCAACTGCTGCGAAGCGGAAGCTCGCTGTAGAAACCGAAGTGCCACATCGAGCGCCAAGCCATCTTCGAAGACTTGGCGCCCAGAGCCCTCACCCAGCCGGGCTCATCTCCTGATACAACTCCACCGCCTCCCGCGCCAAATCAGAAGCAATCCAAAGCAGATTCTCCCGATGTGCCTCCCCCGCATCCTGGAACCATCCGTCTCCGGCGCCGTAGAAGCACCAAAGCAGTGAGTTCAACTGCTCCAACTTGTTCTCAAGAAGATCGGACGCATCGGGTGTCGTGGTCGCGTCCGCAGATGCCGGCCTCGCAGGCCCGGCCATAATTCGTTCAGCCATTGGTGTGCCCTTCCATAGTTCAGCACGTCACTTGGTTAGACGGTCAGGGTGTTCGCGCACCTTGGCCGTCGCCTTTTGTGCCCCACGTTCGCGTCGATGCATGCCGCATCAACAGCCCGCCGTGAGGCGAAGCGGTTCGTTCATTGGTGCAAAAAGAAGTAGTGCCCTCCATGCCCACTTGGTGGGTCGTTCGACCACAGGGGCATTCACTGTATAGAAGGCCAGCCTCGCACAGAAAGAACTTCTGTTGAAGATTCCTCGATTCCTTCGAGTAATCGCCAATCGGCAGCGTCGGTACACAAAGCGCTGACAGTCAACAAAGCAGGCAAGCGCGACTCAGGAGCCCTGCCCAAACTCCCGCGCATGCTCCACCGCGTACTTGATGAGCTCGGCCTGCCCTTCGATCCCCAGCCGCCGCTTGATGCTCTGCCGGTGCGCCTCCACCGTGCGCACGCTCAGGCCCAGGTCACGCGCAATCTGCTTGCTCGATTCCCCTCGCCCCAGCGCAGAAAGAATCTCGCTCTCGCGCGGGGTGAGCAAGGGCCTCGGCTCCTGCGTGCGGAACAGCTTCTTCGACACGGCCGGGCTCAGGAACGTACCGCCCGCCGACACGGCCTCGATGGCCGCGACGATCTCGGCCGCGGGCGCGTCTTTCAGCACATAGCCGCGCGCGCCCACCTGCAGGGCCTTCTGCACGTACTCGGGGTTGTCGTACATGCTGAGCATCACGATGTGCGGCGCGCCCTGGCGTTGCAGCAGCAGTGCCGCGAGCTCGATGCCGTTCATGTCCTTCATGCCGACATCCATCAGCATGAGGTCGGGCCGCACGCTTTCCACCAGCTCCAGCGCTTCGGCGGCGCTGCCGGCCTCGCCGACGATCTGCAGGTTGGGCATGGAGCCGAGCCGGGCGCGCAGGCCGTCGCGCACCAGCGGGTGGTCGTCGACAAGAAAAAGCCGGATGGTCTTCGTCGTCATCATGTTGTCGTGGATGCGGGTGCTTCGGCCTTCGCGCTGCGGGCCGGCACCTCGGCCTCGATGGAGGTGCGCCCCGCGTTGGAGTTCATGGTGAGCCGCCCGCCGATGGCCTCCATGCGCTCGCGCATGTTGCGCAGGCCGATGCCGCGCCGCGGGTCGAGCTGCACGGCCTGAATGTCGAAGCCGGTGCCGTCGTCGCTCACTTCCAGTCGCACGCCCTCTTCGTCGTCGAAGTTCAGCGCTATGTGCACGTGCTGTGCGTGCGCGTGCTTGCGCACGTTGGTCAATGCTTCCTGCGTCAGGCGGAAGAGCGCGGTCTTCACTTCGGGCTGCAGCTCGAAGGATTCGCCGCCGACCATCATCGACGCATCGACGCCGCCCTCTTCCCTGAACTCGTCGACCAGCCGCTCCAGCGCGGCGGGCAGGCCCAGTGTGTCGAGCAAGGCTGGGCGCAGGCGGTGCGAGATGCGGCGCACCTCGATCAGCGAATCGTTGAGCCGCTGCAGCGCCTTGGCCAGCGCGGGCGGCGTGGTGGTGTGCTGCTGGCGGTCGAGCGACTCCACGGCGGACTCGATCAGCAGCTTGGCCGACACCAGCGTCTGACTGGTGCCGTCGTGCAGCTCGCGCGCGAGGTGGCCGCGTTCTTCTTCCTGCGACTGCACCACGCGCCGCGCGAGCAAGCGCAGCTTGGCCTCTGCCGTGCGGTGCTCGCTGAGGTTCAACAAGAGGCCGGCGGCGCTGACCACGCCGAGGCACAGCGCAGCGATGCCGGCAATCCACAGCAGCGTGGCGGTGACGTTGGCGTTCATCTGCCGGTCGAGGGTGTCCATGGTCGACTGGATGTCGTCGAGGTACAGGCCGGTGCCGACCATCCAGTTCCAGCGCGGCAGCGCCGTAACGTAGCCGAGCTTGGGCGCCATCTGCGCGCTCGATGGCTTGCGCCACTCGTATTCGATGTAGCCGCCGCCGTTTTCCTTCGCGCCCTTGATCAGTTCCTGGATGGTGTAGCGGCCGCGCGAGTCGCGCAGCTCCCAGAGGTTCTTGCCGACCAGCTCGGGCTGGCGCGAGTGCATGAGCGAGTTGCCCTCGAGGTCGTAGACGAAGAAGTAGCCGTCGTCGCCGTAGTTGAGCGCGGCGAGGCGGCGCAGGGCCTCGTTGCGGGTGGCTTCGTCGTCCTGGCCGGATTCGTACAGCGGAAGCAGGTTGCTCACGGCCAGGTCGACGTAGCTGCGCAGTTCGCTGCGGCGCTGGTCCATGTAGCTGCGCTCGATGAGGGCGCGCTCGCGCTGGGCGAGGTCATGCTCCTGGTGGCGCACCGCGAGGGCCACGAGCACCAGTGCGATGAGCAAGGGTGCCACGGCGAGCGCAACGATCTTGGTGCGGAGGTTCATCGGGGGGCAAGGCTACCACCGCCGCCTGGCCGGCCTTTCAGAACTCGGGGTTCGTCAGCGGCAGCAGGCCGCGGTCGTCCAGGGCGTCGAGCAGCGCGTCCTGGTCGGCGCCGCCTTCGAGGATCAGGTCGAGCCCCTTCCCCGACTCCGGACGAATGGCGAGGAAGGTGAACTCGTAGCCGATGCCGCTCACACGGCGGCGGCTGATGCGGTCCCGGCGCAGGTCGAACTGCCATTCGCCGTCGGTGCTGTGCAGCCGTGTGCCATCAAGCTCGAAGGCGCGCACCCGCGAAGGCGAGAAGGTGCTGATCTGCGAGATGGGAATGGCCCAGACCAGCCACGCGACCAGCGGCATGAGCACGCAAAGGCCCACCGCAGTCTTCACGAAGCCCGCATCCCCCGCATTGAGGAGCAGCGCAATGCCCACCGCGCCCGCGAGCGCGTACCCCGCCCAGATCCAGGCCCTGAAGCACCGCCAGCAGAAAACCATGGCGCGGCTTTGCCGCTTGCCCCAGCGCGTTGCCTCGATGCTGCTCCTGAGGGCAAGGTAGTGGCTGATGACCGGGGCCAGTTCGTCGACGCACACGGTCAGCAGCAGCTTCCTGAACGGCCGGGTGTGAACGATCAGGTAGTTGTCGCTGTCGGGAATGCCTTCGATGGCCAGCACGTCGATCCAGTCGACATGGCCCAGGCCCTGCACGCAGAAGCCGCCTTCACCGGCGTCGACCTGCGTGCGTCCGCTGAACAGCTTTGCGCGGCGCTTGCCCGATGGCAGCCAATGCGCTTCGACCCAGAGCCAAGCACGCACGACGACCACCAGGCCCACAAGCCACAGCACGAAGAGCACGAGCATGGCCGCCATGTCGCGCGCAATGCGCCAGCCCGTCGCGTCGGGGTCGAGAAGCCATACGGTCCCCGCGAACATCAGGACGGAGTAGGCCGTGCAAAGCAGCAGGATGGGCCAGATGCCGCTGGCATCGATCTGCGTGACCTGGATGGACCGCGAAAAAGCCGGAGAACTCATTGAAGGCAATTGAACGCAAAAGCGGGCGAGTCTACGGGCGCATGCGTCGGCTGCCGGCTACCACCGGCTACTGGCCCACGGCTGCGGGTAAAGGCTGCCGGCGGAACTCGGTCGCGTAATGCAGCAGCGCCACCAGCACATACCCGCCGCCCAGCAGGCACAGCCCGCTCCATCCATGAAAGGCGTACACGGCGGCCGCAATGCCCGAGGCCACGGCCGCGCAGATGAAGATGAAGGTCATGAACAGGCCGTTGAGCCGGCCGCGCAGCTCCGGCGCGAGCATGAAGAGGCTGCGGAAGTTGAGCACCTGACACAGCTGCACCGCGCCGTCGAGCAGGATGCCGGCCGCGACCAGCCCCGCCAGCGAGCGGTAGTGCATGGCGACGGCGCCCAGCACGAAGGAGAACAGCGCAACGGCAATGGCGGCGCCGGTGGCCGGACGGGTCAGGCCACGGTCGGCCAGCCGGCCGGCGATGGGGGCCATCAGCGCACCGGCGGCGCCGGCCAGCGCAAAGGCCGCGATGCCGCCCTGGCCCATGCCGAATTCATGCGCCAGCGCCAGCGGCGCGGCCGTCCAGAAGGCCTGGAAGCCGGAGAACATCATTCCCTGGTACAGCCCGCGCCGGCGCAGCACGGGCGTGTGCCAGACGATGCCCGGCAGCGAGGCCATGGTGCGCGCATAGCCCACCGACGCATGCGGCCGGCGCTGCGGCAGCGCGCGCCACAGCACGGCGATGAGCGTGGCCATCAGCACGGCCGACACCCAGAACACCGCGCGCCAGCCGAGCGCGGAAGCCACCACGCTGGCAAAGGGACGTGCCAGCATGATCCCGCCCAGCAGGCCGGCCATGATGTTGCCGACCACCTTGCCGCGCGTGGCCTCGGGCGCGAGGTGCGAGGCGAAGGGCAGCAGCACCTGCGCCGCGACCGCGCAAGCCCCCACCACGAAGGAAGCGGCCAGGAAGGTGATGGCCGAGTCAGACAACGCGATGCCCACCAGCCCGATCACCGCGCCGAACAGCGCGCCCACGATGAGCCGGCGGTTCTCGACCACGTCGGCCAGCGGCACCAGCAGCAGCAGGCCGGCGCCGTAGCCGAGCTGGGTGAGCGTCATGATGAGCCCGGCCAGGCCGGTGTGCAGCTGCAGCGTGTCGGAGATGGGGCCGATGAGCGGCTGCGCGTAGTAGATGTTGGCCACGCACAGGCCGCATGCGACGGCGAAGACCAGCGTGAGGGCCGGGCTGAGGCCGGGCGCTTGCGCGCCGGAAGAAAGTGGAGCTTGAGGAGATGGCACGAGGAGCCTCTTTGGCTGGCGGGGGAGGTGTCGGGCAGCGGGGTCAACACAAGGGTTAACCCGGAGCGCGGCACCTTAGCACGGGCGCCTGGTCTCTGCAGGCGAAGGGGCTGACCCTTCTTCGCTCAGCTGCCTCGGTCAGTCCGTGCTGGTGGGCCGGCCGGAGGCCACCCACGCATCGAGCCCGCCCGTCAGCGGCAGGGCCCGCCGCGCACCACGCGCCAACAGCACGCGCGCGGCCTGCGCGGCCGACACCTCGTTGGGGCAATTGCAGTACAGCACCACGTCGCGCCCTGCCGCGTGCGACAGGTCGAGGCTGCGCTGCTGCAGCGCCTTGAGCGTGTACGACTGAGCACCCGGAATGCGGCGCGGATCGACCTGCACGCCGGCCTGGCCGCGCACGTCGATCACCAGCGGCGGCTCTTCGCCGTTCAGCAGTTCGTGCAGCTCTTCCACCGAGATGCGCGGCATGCCCGTGAGCCGCATGAAAGCGCGCCGGCGCCAGTAGCGCACCGCGAGGATCACCAGCAGCACAACGGCCACTGCCGCGGTGGCGATGCCGCCGGCCTGCGCCAGCACGGCCAGCACTTCCTGGATCTGGTTGCGGAACACCCAGCCCAGCCCGAGGAACAGCCCCGTCCAGACCAGCGCCGCGCCCACGTCGAAGCCGATGAAGCGCCGCACCGACATGCCCAGCGCCCCGGCCATCGGCGGCGCCACCACCGACACGCCCGGCACGAACTTGGCAGCCACGAGCGAGAGGCCGCCCCAATCGGTGATGAGCGATTCGCCGCGCCGCACGCAGGTGTCGGGCGACAGCGAGATGCGGCACAGCATGCGCATGAAGCGGTAGCCGAAGCGCCGCCCGGCATAGAACCACGCACCGTCGCCCAGCAGATTGGCGATGACCGCAGCCATCACCACGCCGGGCACCGAGACATCGCCGGCGGCCAGCAGCGCGCCGGTGAGCACCAGCACCGCGGCCGCCGGCACGGGTAGCCCGAGGCGCGCGGCGAAGCTGGCGGCGAACACCACCAGGATCGCGTTCTGCACGAGCAGGGACATCAGCTGCGCCATGGCTGCCCTTGTCGTGGCCCGGATGGGGGTGGAAATTGCGGAGGTTGCGTGCTGTTCATGCCGGCAGCGATTCTCCGGCATGGCCCAAGAACGTACCGGGCACAGGCCATTGCAGGATGGCTTCAGCCAGCAAGCTTTCCCGAAGCGCGCGATACGCTGAAGCCGAAGGTATTTAGGCCGCCTTCGCTGGCTGCGCACACCTGCCCGCCGTGCATGCTCGCCACCGCCTTCACGATGGCCAGCCCCAGCCCGTGGCCGTGGTGCTCGCCGCCGTCGTTGCGCGCCTCGTCGACGCGGTAGAACCGGTCGAAGAGGTGCTGCAGATGGTGCCCGCCGATGGGCTCGCCCGGGTTCGACACGGTGATCCACGTCGCAGCCGCTTCCTCGCGCAGCGTGACCGCGATCTGCGCACCCGGCTTCGAATGCTCGATGGCGTTCTGCAGCAGGTTCGACATCGCGCGGCGGAAGAGCGCGCTTTCCAGCCGCGCCTCGGCCAACACGTCGCCCTCGATGACCACTTGTGCGTGAGTCTCGTCCAGCACGAACTCGAAGAACTCGATGGTCTTGCGCACTTCCTGCGCCACCGGCGTGAGCACCAGTCCGGTGGCCACTTCGCCGCGGTCGGCGCGCGCGAGGAACAGCATGTCGTTGACGATGGAGCGCACCCGCTCCAGGTCTTCGAGGTTGGCCTGCAGCACCTCCTGGAACTCGCCCGCACTGCGCTGGCGCGACAGCGCCACCTGCGTGCTGCCGATGAGGTTGGCCAGCGGCGTGCGCAGCTCGTGCGCCACGTCGGCGTTGAAGGCCTCGAGCTGGCCGTAGGCTTCCTCCAGCCGGGCGAGCGCGCCATTGAAGGCCTCGGCCAGCGCCGAGAGCTCGACCGGCAAAGACTGCGACTGCAGCCGCTGCGACAAGGTCTTGGGCCGCAGCGCCTGCGCCTCTTTTGACAGCCGCTCCAGCGGCCTCAGCCCCACGCGCGCGATCCAGTAGCCCGCGACGGCCACCACCAGCACCGCGCCCAGCCCGAGCGCGACCAGCGCGGTCAGAAAGGCCTGGCGCGTGCGCGCATAAGGCTCGGTGTTGCGCCCGACGATCAGCCGCACGGCCGGCCGCTGCTCGAAGGCGTCGATGTGCACGGACAGCGTGCGAAACGGCCGCTCCTGCCCCGGCAGCACGATGCTGCCGGTGTGGCCGTTGGCCTCGCGCGCAAGGCCGTCGATTTCGGCCAGGCCCTTACCGTACTGAAAGCGCGGATCGTCGCTGAGCACCCAGAAGCGCACGCTGCCGTCCTCGGGCGTGAGCGTGTCCATGCGCGCCTGCACGCGACTCCAGCGCTCGGGGGTGCCGATGGTCCTGATCCAGAACTGCAGGCTCTTGAGCGTGGTGTCGAGTTCTTCGTACTGATGCCGCTCCAGCTCGCGGGCCAACACGTTGTGCAGTGCGAACCCGATCAGCGCAAAGGTCGCGAGCGCCGCCGCGGCGAACATGATGACCAGCCGCGCGGTGATTGAGCGCTTCACGGCGCCGCGCCCTCCCCCTGCGCTGCGTTCTCGCCGTCGCGCACTTCCATCACATAGCCCATGCCCCGGATGGTGTGCAGCAGCTTCGGGCTGAAGGGCACGTCGATCTTGTCGCGCAACCGCTTGATGGCGACCTCGACCACGTTGGTGTTGCTGTCGAAGTTCATGTCCCACACCAGCTCGGCGATGGCGGTCTTCGAGAGGATCTCGCCCTGGCGGCGCGCCAGCACGGCCAGCAGCGCGAACTCCTTGGCCGTGAGGTCGATGCGCGTGCTGCCGCCGCCGATGCCACGAGAAGCCTTGCGTGCCAGCAGGTCGATCTGCAGGTCGGCAATGCGCAGCTGCATCGGCTCCTGCTTGCGGCCGCGCCGGTTGAGCGCCTGCAGCCGCGCCAGCAGTTCGAGAAAGGAGAAAGGTTTGACGAGATAGTCGTCCGCGCCCTCGTGCAGGCCCTTGATGCGGTCTTCGACTCGATCGCGCGCGGTGAGCATGATGACCGGCGTCTGCTTCACGGCGCGCAATGCGCGCAGCACCGAAAAGCCGTCCTGCCCCGGCAGCATCACGTCGAGCACGATCACGTCGTATTCGTGCGTGAGCGCCAGGTGCTGGCCGTCGATGCCGTTGTGCGCCATGTCGACCGCGCAGCCCTGCTCGGTCAACCCCTTGGAGAGGTAGTCCGCGGTTCTCAGTTCGTCTTCGACAATCAGGATCTTCATGGCTTGGGTTAGCGCTGCGTCAACCGGTGGCGCTCATCCGTGCTGCACCGCGGCGGCCGACTGGGCCTTGCCTTCCTTCCGGGCCTTGCGCGCTTCCTTGCGGCGCATGTACCAGTAGTGGGCGCGGTCGAGGTACAGGTAGACCACCGGGGTCGTGAACAGCGTGAGCGCCTGCGAGAGTATCAGCCCGCCGACCATCGCGTAGCCCAGCGGCCGGCGCAGCTCCGAGCCCGAGCCGTGGCCCAGCATCAGCGGCAGGCCCGAGAGCAGCGCGCACATGGTGGTCATCATGATCGGGCGAAAGCGCAACAGGCAGGCCTGGTAGATGGCGTCGTGCGGCGTCATGCCCTGCTCGCGCTCGGCCTTGAGCGCGAAGTCGATCATCATGATGCCGTTCTTCTTCACGATGCCGATGAGCAGGATGATGCCGATCAGCGCGATCACGCTCAGGTCGTAGCCG
>Ga0209051_1000323_pt1 | contig 72149 bp, 65 predicted proteins | sample AraplaCvi_mMS_r2_2_FD_184286 | JGI IMG/M metagenome (GOLD analysis project Ga0209051, IMG submission 184286) | Arabidopsis root microbial communities from North Carolina, USA - plate scrape MF_Cvi_mMS_r2 (SPAdes) (version 2) | ecosystem: Host-associated > Plants > Roots > Endosphere | place...
GTTGGAGTAGCCCCATTCGTTGTCATACCAGGACACGACCTTGACGCGGGCCTGACCAAGGTCATCGACAACCAAGCCAAGGTCGTGTCCTGGTATGACAACGAATGGGGCTACTCCAACCGCATCGCCGACCTCACCGCACTCGTCGGCAAATCGCTGTAGACCGCGCCTGCGGCCGGCTCATTCCGACTGCGAACCGGTCCAGCGAAACGGCGTCCGCAGCGCAATCACCTGCTCCGCCTTGTCATACCAGCCCTGCGGCGCGTGCTGACTGGTGTGCAGGTAGCACTGCACCCGGACTTCCACGCTGCCCGGAGTGAACGTCAACAACCGGCTCAGTGGCAGCGTCGTGATCGGCATATGGTGCCGGCTCAACGAGGCGACATTGAGAAACCATGTGCCCCAGCGCTGTTCGATATGACTCTTGCCACCGAAATTGTCATCGGGATGGGTATGGGTGTGCCCGGCGATCCACAGCTGCACTCGCCCCGGATGCGCGGCCAGAAACTGTTCGAAGGCGCCGGAGTCCGGCTGACTGTCGACCCAGTACAGGTACGACGCGCCCTGCGGTGTGCCTGCCGCGAACGGCCGGTGGTAGTGCTCGACCAACTGGCCGTCGGCGTCGCGACGCACGCCTTCCCACTCTCCCGAGGCGACCGTGGTGTCCTTGAGGACATAGTGATGCACCGTGATGATGATCGCGTCGGGATTGGCCAGCACCATGGCTTTCCACCATCGGAACGTCTCACCGCTGACCACTCCCCCGGGGTTTCCGCCCAACGTGCCGCGACCGACAGACTGGGTTGGTTCATTGCGGTCACTCAGCATGAGGAACAGCAGGTTCCCCACCCGGAACGCGTAGTGCTGCCAGACCCCGTCCACCGCAAAGGGCCGGCGAGCGTTGTCGACTCCGGAAGATGCGGTGTGCTGTCCGAGCGGGTCGACCCACTTCTGCCACCACCAGGCCTCGGGCTCGTCCAGGCCACTGCGGTCGTGGTTGCCGCACACGCTGTAGATGTCCTCACGCCGATGGCGCCGCAGGCTGGCGAACTGCCGCCGCAGCTCACGCCCTTCGGCATCGTCCGGCAGGTGGTGGTGGGCACCTGACATGTCGCCGACGTCGACCGCGATGTCCCAGTCGAACGCCGGGCCGCCCTCGGACCCGCCGGCCTCGGACTGCGAAATCGCCTCGGCCAGGCTGTCTCTGCCAAATCGCCGGTCCGTGCCCACGTGTGCATCGCCGAACGCCCACAGGCGAAAAGGGTTCACACCACCGGTCATTCGCGGTCACCGTCGACCAGTCCCCAGTACCGGCGGATCTGTCGGTCCGCCACGCCGAATACCGAGTCGACGATGATGCCGATCACCAGCACGACGATCATGACGGCTATGGCCAGCGGCATGTCACTCATGTTCTGCGCGTTCTCCAGCAGGACCCCGATCGAGGCGGTGCCGGCGACCATCACGACCAGTTCACCCGCCATGAGGCTCCGCCACGCGAACGCCCAGCCCTGACGTAAACCGCTGACGAACGTCGGCAGTGCCGCCGGGAGGATCACATGCCGGTACAACGCAAACCGCTTCAGCCCCATGGTCTTCGCCGCGCGCAACTGCAGCGGTGGAATGTGGTCGGCACCCGAGATCACGCCGAGTGCCACCGACGGCGCGGCACCGACGACGATGACGAACAGGATGGCCGAGGTGTTGAGGCCGAAGAAGATGATCGCGAAGGGAAACCATGCGATGGCCGGCATCGTCTGCAGTCCCGTGATGAGAGCACCGAAGGTGTTCCGCAGCAGTTTGTTTCGGGACAGGACGCTGCCGATGACCGTACCGATGAGCAGCGACAAGCCGAAACCGATGACCGCTCGCGCCATCGTCGTCGACACCGCCTGCCACAACACCGCATCGTGCAACTGCTGCCACAGGGTGGCGCCGACCGCCAGTGGGCCCGGCAAGATCACTGACGATTTCCAGCCGCTCAAACAGACCAGCTGCCACGCCCCCAACACCACCAGCAACGCCAGCGCCTTCGCCCACAGAGATGCCAGGACCGACTGCAGCCGACCTGTGTTGTGCCGTGACGACCGAGACACTACGGCGACCCCACTAACGACCACGATTACCGTTGCCTTCCTCGTGCAGTCGGGCCGTGATGTGTGCCGCCAACTCCGCGACGTCGGCGGTGTTGATCCGACGAGGACGCGATGCCCGCACCTGGAACTCTTCGACCACACGACCTGGTCGAGCCCCCAGGAGAAGCACCCGGTCCGCCAGCCGCACCGCCTCCCGCACATTGTGGGTCACGAAAACAACTGTCAAGCCCCGTGATTCGACAATGCGTTCGAGTTCCTCATGGAGCAGATCGCGCGTCAGCGCATCCAGCGCGCCAAAAGGCTCGTCCATCAGCAGCACGTCGGCGTCCTGAGCAAGCGCGCGGGCGAGCGCAACCCGCTGCCGCATACCGCCCGACAACTGATGTGGACGCTTGCCCGCGAATTCGGCCAAACCGACGGTGGCCAGCAGTCGTGCGACCCGCTCGCGGCGCACGTCCCGCGGCACCGCGCGTGCCCGCAGCGCCAGATCGACGTTGGCTGCTGCCGTCAGCCAGGGGAACAGAGCTGGCTCCTGAAACATCAGTGCCACCCGGCGACCGAATGTCTCGACCGTCCCGCTCGACGGCGCGTCCAGTCCGGCGATGATCGACAACAGCGTGCTTTTGCCACAACCGGAACTACCTACCAGACAGACGAATTCACCTTCGGTGACCGTCAGGATGATCGGGTCCAAGGCTGCTACCGCAGCGGATCCCTTCCCATAGCGCTTTGTCACCTCGACCAGTTCCAGTGCCGGCTGCGGTACCGGAGGCGGCGTGGGAACGGTCACGGTCAGCTCAGCGGCTGGTGCGCAGCGGGTCACGCCGCGACCGCCGGTTTGCCCGACGCCGCGAGCACCGCGTTGAGCGGGGCGGGGTCGAAGAGGCCGTCGATGTTCAGCGGCTGCAACAAGCCGATGGCCACTGCCTTGCTCACCTGTTCGCGCAGCGAAGCGATGCCCGGATCGTTGGTAAACGTGGTCTCCTTGAACGACTCCGCCAGTACCCCCGGATCCAGCCCCTTGCCAAGGGTTTTCGTGAGTGTGGCATTGGCGGACTGCACCGCGGCCGTGGGATCGGCGCCGATCTTGTCGTTGGCTTGGACCTGGCCACGCAGCAGCCCCGCCACCGCGTCGGGATGCTCGGTGAGGAAGTCCTGGCGCACGACCAGCACGGTGATGGTGTTCGGGTCCGACCACAACCGCACGCCGCCGGCTCTGATCATCTGCACGTCGAACGGCGCGGAATCCAGCGCACCGGCGATCTGCTTGCTCACGAACTGCTGGACGATCGCCGATTCCGGGTTGGTCGGCTTGACCGAAACATCGCCGCCGCCTTGGGTATCGGTCTTCAACCCGTTCTTGGCAAGCCAATCGCGGAGGCTGACGTCCTGGGTGCCGCCGAGCGCCGGATCCGCCACCGTCTTGCCCCTGAGGTCCTGGGCAGACGTGATCCCCGGTTGGACGACCATGGAGGTACCACCACTGGCTGCGCCTGAAATGATCTTGATGGCTTTGCCATTCGATTTCTGCCAGGCATTGAAAGCTGGATTGGGCCCCACGTACGCGGCGTCAAGATGACCCGAGAGCAGCGCAGTAATCTCTTCGGTGCCGGTGCTGAAGGGTTGCGCGGTGAAGGTGACCCCGGGGCCGAGCTGGTGCGCGAACAGCCCGTCGTTGACGCCGACCAGCGCCGGCGCGTGCGTGACACGAGTCAGGTAGCCCAGCCGCAACGGCACCGGCGAAGACGACGCCGACTTGGTCGACGAAGCGCAGCCGGCCAGCGCGACGACGGCGGTGACCGCCACGCCGAGCGCGCGCAGCCTGGTGAAATGACGTTGAGAGAACACGGTTTTCCTTGATGTAGATCGAGCGGGTGAGACGCGAGGTCAGGCCGGCTCGGGACATCGCGTCTGGCCGCCGGAACGGCTGACGAACAGCGGGCTGGTCCACACCTGATGGCCGTCGGACTGCGTGGCGCGCACATACGTGGCGCTGGTACCAGGAGGCAGGCCGAGCATGAGGTCGCCCGTTACCGTGGTGGGCAACGCGGAGAATTCGGCCACCCGTTCGGCACGCAACCGTAGATTCAGTCCGCCCACCGCGGTTTCGATGTGACCGGCCCGGATCAACTCGGCACCCGAGAACTCGCGCTCCACACGCAGACCGTCCTCATCCACCGACGCCTGGATTCGGAAGCGAGTTTCCGCGAGATCCGCCAACCGCACCACGATGCCGGTGTCCGAACCGTAGGTCGTGGTCCGCCATCGGACGGTCTCGCCGGCCATGTCGAATCGTTGTTCCGGATGCGCTGCGGCCCAGGGTGTTACATCGAGCAACTCGGTGCCCGCCACCCGCATTTCGCCGGACCACGTCGCCCACCGATAACGGTCGCGGTGCCGCGCGCCACCCCACCGGATGCGAACGAGTTCGTCGGACAGTCCGGTTTCGGCGTGCAGGTTGCGCCGCCACACCCGCCCCGTGCTGTCGTAGATGCCGATCTCGTCCCAGCCAGACGTACCGTACAGCGCGTAGTTCACGCTCAATTCGGCGTCTTCAGTGTCGATTTCGTCGCCCATCCAGGCGTCGCCACTGTGCAGCAGCGCGACAGCGCGCGCGCCGGTCGTCGCCCACGTCCGGCGGGCGCGCAGTGTGCGTCCCACGTCGGCCTTGGTGAGCTGCGGCGCGAGCACGCCCGTCAGGCCGCCGAATCCGCCGAAGATGTTCGCTCCGGGCGCCCCGCCTCCAGGGCGGCCACGGTGCTCGTCACTGGCGGCGCTGGCGCCCAGGCGCAGACCGCGGGCCAACGCGTCTTCCAGGAACCAGGGACTGCTCCCCCAGGACGAGTGCACCTCGATCAGCCGTTCCAACTCGGGATGGTGCCAGTCCAGGATCGCGCGCCGCCCGCCCACATGCGGGATCAGGAGATACGAGTCCGGGTCCTTCTCGTAGGCGGCGTAAAGCTCTGTGATGGGCCAGGTTTGGGGCGTCGGCACGGTGCTGGCCATTCCCTGGTGCCATTCCAACGAGCGCGCCAGCGTGGTGTCGTCGCCGAGAAAGACGACGTTGTGGTCACCGCCGACACCAGCCGTACCACACCACTCGACACCCGGATAGCACACCAGGCTGCCGTCGCTAGAGATGGCCCGGCACGCGTCGACCACATCGATCCAGGCCTCGTCGGTGATCTGAAAGTCGTTGGCGGTGTAGCCGACAACGTCGAGCGCGCCGATATCGCGGGCGTAGCGCAGGTTCCAGGTGGTGTCCTGGGTGCCGACCGTGTCGTTGGAATGGACGTGCAGGTCGGTGAAGAACGCGCGCGGGGCGGGCAGGTCGTCGATGACATCGAGGATGGTGTCGGCAGGCCGCACCTCGGTGTGCGTTTCGGCGACGACCTGGATGTGCGCGGCGCGGGCCGGCACCACCAGCGACACACTCGCCCAACCGGCGGACGGTGTCTGCGCCTCGGCCACGGCAGCGCCGTCGATCTGCGCACGCAACCTGGCAGGGGTATCAGCGCAGGCGTTGCCCCACCGGTCCTGCAGATGAGCGCGGAGCGTGACAGCGCCGGCGTCGCTGCGCACCAGCCGTGGTCCGCGCACCACCACCCGCTCGGGCGGGCCGGGCACGATCGCGAGCCGGTTGACGCCGGCCCGGGCCATCCGGGAGGTACCGAGTGGGTCGACGAACAGATGGACTTCGAACTCGTCCTCGACGAAAGTCTGCACGCGGGTGCCTGGGCCGCCGAATCGGCGGTCCCCCAGCCGGATTTCGATCACGTCGCCGGGACGGAGGTAGCCGTCAACCGCGTGGATCAGCAGCGACTTCTGGAACGGCCGCTCCCCGCCCTTGACGTCATAGCGGACGGCCAGCTGCTGCACGGTGGCCGCGCCGGCTTCGGAAGCACGCCCCACCAGCGACCGGCTGATCAACTGCGCGCCGGCATAGTCGCGTCCGGCCGGATCAGCGGTCTGCAGGTCCCAGTCGGAGTAGTAGCGGAAGCACAGTTTGAGCCAGCCACTGTCGGCGATACCCGAGCGGCCGACCGTGTACGTGAAGACGATCTCCTCCACCGCGCCGGCGACCACCGACGTGTGCGAGCACCGCAGCTCGCCGAGGAAGGGCACCGCGTCGAATTCCGCTGTGATGGCGTCCCGTACCGCCGCCACCGAGCAGTCATTGCCGCGCAACGGAGGCTGCGGACGGACGGGAATCGCGCGGGACATCAACCCATCCTTTCTGCATCGCACCTAGGAGTCCAGTTAATAGATATGATGCGATTCATCATTGAAAGTGAAGAACGATGAATCTGCAGCAGCTCCATTACGTGGTCGCGCTGGCCGAGGCCAAGAGCTTCACCAAAGCGGCCGAGACCTCCTTCGTCGTGCAATCGGCGCTCAGCCAACAGGTGCGGAAATTCGAGGAAGAACTCGGTGTCACGCTCTTCGAGCGCACCACCCGGGCCGTCTCGCTCACTCCGGCCGGTGAGGCGCTCCTGCCGCTGGTACACCAGGTGGTCGCCGGCATCGACCAGATCAAAGTCGACGCCCAGGCCCTCAGCGGCACCGTCACCGGACGCCTGACCGTCGGGATGATGGAGGTGCCGTCCGAAAGCCTTGACGTCGCAACGCTGATGGCGACGTTTCACTCTCGCTACCCGGACGTGAGCGTGACCCTGCGCAGCGGAGGCAGCGACGTCCTGCTGACGGCGACGCGCGACCGCAAGCTGGATGCGGCCATCGTCGGCTCCAATGTCTCCCCGGCCAGCGACCAGTTGGACTTCACCCACTTGTTCACCGAGTCGCTGATCGCGGTCATGCCCCGCGATCACCCGCTGACGCGACAGCGGGCGGTGGCGCTGACTGACCTGGCGGCGTTGCCGTTCATCGACTTTCCCCTCGGTTACGGCCTTCGGCACGAAACCGACCGCGGCTTTGCCGGCGTGCCACGACGGGTGGCCTTCGAGGTCACCCGGGTCGACGAGGTCGTGCACTTCGTGCGTCAGAACCTCGGGGTGGCGCTGCTGCCGGAATCGGTTGCGCGCACCCGCGCCGACAGCGACAGCACCTTGGCACTTCGCCCCGTCACCGGCGTCCAGATGCACCGGCAGGTACATCTCGTCGCACCGCGACCCCACCTGCGTTCGGCGGCATGCCAGGCATTCATCGCCTGTGTCCATGACCACCTGGCGACACACTAAGCCGGGCCGACAGCCGAAAAATACTCGCGCACGGCGGCTTCGAGTACCTGAACGGCGGTGACCATTCTGTCGATGCTGATGCTCTCGTCGTACACGGCCCACCCGTCGTCACCGGGGCCGAACGTCACCGCGGGAATGCCGACGTGGCGGAAGCGGATGGTGTCGTTGAAAGCAGGTTTGGTGTAGGTGCGGACATCCTCGCCCGTGACATCGCGGTACGCGCGCTGGATCGCAGTGACAAGCGGATCGCCGGCCGTCAGCGGCACAGTGCCTGCGACAAACGTGGGGCCGGGCGCGAATTCGACGCCGACCTCGATACCTTCGGGGCGCACTGCAGTCAGGCGGCGGTGAAACTCCTCGAGCAAGCGGCCGGCGACGACGTCAGGTCCGATGTTGACGGCCGCAACGCGTGCGCTCGCCTCCAACGGAGTGAATTGCGCCATGCCGGTCTCCCCCGCGTGCAGACCCACCACTGAAACCGGCCAATCCCCAACGGGATCGGTGGCGATGCCGGACAGGAACTCAGCCAGAAACAGCGCCGGGTTGACGCCGGTATCAGGCCGCCAGATGTGGCTCGACCGCCCGCGGGCCGTGATGTCCAGCAGCGCGTGGCCGGTCTGTGCCACCGCCAGGGCGATACCGCTGCGGCCGTCCTCGGTCCACGCGGTCGGTTCGACAGTGATGGAGGCGTCGGGCCGCAAGCCGTGTTCGTCGACCAGGTACTTGGAACCTTCGATGCCGTTGCGTTCCTCGTCGACTGTCAGGACCACCAACAGGGTCCCGTACTCCGGCGGATCGTCGACGATGCGTTTGGCCGCGGTCAAGAGGGCCGCGAGGTTGGCGCGGGTGTCCGAGGTGCCGCGCGCATAGATCCGGCCGTCCGATTCGACTGCCGAATAAGGGTTTCCGGTGCAGACGCGCCAGCGGCTCGGCGGGCCGGACGGGTAGGTGTCGAGGTGATCGTTGAGCATGAGGGTCGGACCGGCACCGAAGCGCTTCGTCGCCACCACATTTGGCCGCTGCGGGGTGCGGCCCACCAGCTCGACGGTGAAGCCCCACTCGCGCAACAACTCACCCACCGGGCGTGCGATGCGCTCCTCTTCCGGTGGGCGACTCGGCCCATCGAGGCTGTTCTCGCACCATGGCTGGCCGGCGGCCACCAGACGGGTGGTGAGTTCGACGAGCTCACGCCGGCCCACGGCCGCGTCGACGGCGGCGCGGGTCATGCGCGAATCTCGCTGTCGATCAACGCCCGCAGCCCTTCGTTGTCTCGGCCCTGCGCCAGCCCGAGCGTCACCAACAGGCGCGCGCGGTGCGGCGAGATCCCGGCGGCCAACTGCGCACCGTGCTCGACGAGACCGGCGACGCCACCGGGATAGCCGTACACCGGCGCGACCCGACCGTCCGCCGCCCGGGTCGTCAGCACGACGAACCTGCCGCCGTCGATGAGTTCCTCCACTGCCGCAGCCTGTTTCGGCGGTAGATTGCCTGCGCCGTTCGCCGCCACCACGATCGCGCGCTGTGCGTCGCCGGCGGCACGGAACACCGATCCGTCATCACCCAACGCCGCCAGCAGCACGGGCACGGGGCGAATCGGACCGGTGGGATCACCATGGCTCGTCCGGCGTTCCGGAGACCGGTGCCACTGGACCTGGCCACCGACGACATAGCCGATGGGGCCGCGCCCCGGCGCGTCGAAGGCGTCTCGTACGACTCCCGAGACCTTCACGGCCTCACGGCCATCGAAGATCTTCCCGGCGAACACCACCACCGGGTCGATGTCCGCACCCGACGACGCCACCGCCAGCGCGTCCGCCAGGTTGGCGCGGCCGTCACTGTCATGCCGGGTGCCGAGGATCATCGAGCCCGTGACCACCACCGGCACCGGCCACGTCTCCCGGTAGGACAACCAGGCCGCCACCTCTTCGATGGAGTCGGTGCCCGTGGTCACGACGATGCCGCCGGCTCCGTCGGCGACCAGTTCCCGAGCCCGGCCGACGAGACGTTCCAACAGGTCGAAGTCGACTTCGGAACCACCCACCAACGCAAGGCTCTCCGCGCCGGAGAAACCCGCCACGGTCTCAGAGAGCTCGACCGCTCCGGTGACAGGCACCGCGCCCTGAGCGGTCTGATGCATCGAGATGGTGCCACCCAAGCCGAGTAGGTAGGCGCCGCTCATGAATTGCTCGCCGCGACAAAGGAACCCGAAATGACGTTCTGGTAGTCCGGGATGCGCTGATCGGCGGGAATACGACCGATGCTCTGCGCCCAGCGGGCGCGGTCGGCGAGATCAGCGGCGAGCTCGGGGCCGAGGTGCGTCTGGTACTTGAATTCCGACGAGACCTGACTGATCAGGTTGTTGTCCAGCCCTGTTGCTTTCGCGACCGCGGCCAGCGCAGCCGGATCTTTACCGGACAGCGGCGCATCGGCATCGCGGATCGCCCCCACGAACTTGCCCACCGCCTCCTTCTTCGACTCGAGAACGTTCGCGTTGGCCAGGTAGAGACTGTGCTGGTTGTACTTCTGCCCGCCCTGCAGCTCGACTGCGTCACTGCCCAGTGCCGCAACCGCTTTCGCCAGCGCGGGCTGGAAGACGGCGATCGCGTCAACGTTGTGATTGGTGATCGCGGTGACGATCTCGGCCGGTCCGGTCTGGACCAGGTCCGCCTTCACGTTGGCTTCGGTCAGGAACCGGCTCGCGAAGTAATGAGCGCTGCTGCCCAGTGGTACCGCGATCTTGCGGCCGGCCAGGTCGGCGATCGAGTTGATCCCGGCCGAGCGGCGCGCGACGAATCTCCCCTCCGGCCAGATAGCTCCGTCTGCGAAAACCCGCAGATTCGGATTCTTCAGTGCTGCAGCCGAAGTGGGGACATCGCCACCATTGGCGATATCCACCGCACCGCCCGCCAGCGCCTCGAGCGCCGCGGCGCCCGTCGGGAACGGGACGATCTTGACGTTCACCCCGTGCTGCTTGAAGTATCCGAGATCATTGGCGACGGGCACCTGCGCCCACGACGGGTCGACCACCCACGCCAGGGTGAGCGAGTCGGCCGCACCGTCCTTACTCGAATTACTGCAGCCCGCGATCCCCAGAACCGCGAGCGCGGCAATGAAAATCGCGGCAATCTTCCGATGTGTGTTCATCCGTGTTCTCCCGAGGTGAGGGCCGCTTGCTGCCCGTGCAGCAGGTCGTGCAGACGACGCCGCAGTGCCGCGTAATCGTCGAATTCGCCGAGGCGGCTCGCGGGGCGAGGCCGCGGCAGCGGGTTGCTCAGGTGATCGGCAATGCCGCCGGTGTGGTCCATCACGACAATCGACGACGCGATGCGAATCGCCTCGTCCACATCGTGCGTGACGAAAACGACGGTAGGCCTGCTGCGCTCCCACAGTTCGACCACCAGGTCTTGCATCTGTTGGCGGGTCAAGGCGTCCAGGGCACCGAATGGCTCGTCCATCAACAACACTCGCGGGCTGTTCGCCAGGGCGCGGGCGATTCCGACGCGCTGCCGCATCCCACCCGACAGCTCGTGTGGCCGCTTGTGCGCGACTTCCGGTGCAAGACCGACCGCACTGATCAACTCGGCGATCCGGTCGTGCCGCTGCACTCGGGGCACCTTCGCCGCGCGTAACGCAAACCCGATGTTGCTTCCGACAGTGGCCCAGGGGAACAGGACGTCGCGCTGGAAGACGACGCCCCGCTCACGTCCCGGCCCCGTCACCGGCCGACCCGCGAAAGTCACTGAACCCGTTGTCGGTCGGACGAACCCAGCGAGCACATTCAGCAATGTCGACTTGCCACAACCCGACGGCCCGAGGATCGCCAGGAATGCCCCGGATTCGATAGTCAGGTCGAGGCCGTCGACGACGGGACGGTCTGCGCCCGGGTAACGCACCGCCAGCGCGCCGACCGTGATGTCGCCGCCGGTCACGACTGTTCCTTCGCCCAGCGCACGGTGTGACGCGTGGCCTGGTGGAACAGCTGATCGGCGAGGGCGCCGACGATACCCAGCGCCCCGAGACAGACGAACAACCGGTCGGGTTGGCTGAACAGGCGCGCCTGGTCGAGCCGGAAACCGAGCCCCTCGGTGACGCCGGACTGCTCGGATGCCACGATCAGGATGAGGGACGTCGCGATTCCCTGGCGCAGGCCGGTGAGGACCGACGGCAGTGCGCCCGGCAGCACGACGTTGGTGAACGTCAACAACTTCGACGCGCCGAGCGATGCCGCCACCCGCAGATAATCGTCGCGCGTGGCCGCGATGCCGGCGTGCGTATTGACCCAGACCGGGAAGAAGACGCCGAGGCTGGTGAGGAAGAGCTTGGACTCTTCACCGATGCCGAACCACAGGATCGCCAACGGCACCAGAGCAATTGCCGGGATGGGCCGGACGATCTGGATCGTCGGCTCCAACAGTCCCCGCGCAATGCGCGATCGGCCCGTGAGGGTTCCCACCGCGATGGCGATCAGTGATCCGACGACAAAGCCTTGGAGAGCCCGCCGAAAGCTCGCGACAGAATCGGCGAACAGCGTTCCGTCGCTGTACATCTCACGTGCGGCGTGCACAACCTGGGCCGGTGCGGGCAGGAGCCGGGCAGAGAACAGTTCGAACCGCACCGCGGCGTCCCACCCGATGACGACTACGACGAGGCTCAGGATCGGCAAGGCGGACAACAGCGTCGCCCGGGCCAGCTCTCCGCGATCGCGCCGGCGTCGTTCGGCTGCGGCCGCACTACTCAGTGGAACTGCTGTGGGCACGCCGCTCGAGCGGAGCGCGCCAGAACCGCGTGCGGGTGCCGATACCATCCATCTTCCCTTGCAGACCTGCTTGACGGCCCGCAACGTAACACCGGCATCGACGCGATCCGGTGTGCCGACGGCGTCACCGCATCGTCGGCACCACGGAAGAATCGCCCCTGAATCGGCTCAGACCTGCAGTAATTCGACAGCGTTCGCGCTGTCGTGGCGCGTTTTGATCCTTCTGATCCGATGGTCCGAGTGCCGACTTCCCGACCGACGGTCTAGTCGGTGAATTCGATGCGCACAGACACCGGTGCGGTCCCGTAGGACGCGATCCTGGGTCCGGCCGCACCGGACATCCGCACGCGGGCACGCACATCGTCGTCCGGCGCAAAAGTCGCGATGCCGGACCGCCATCGATCACCCTGCTGGATACGGACATTCGGATTGGCCTCGATGTTGGCACCCCAGCCCGACAGCGTGCCGTGGCCGCAGACGACCCAGGCGCCGGTTTCATCGAAGATCGGCGAAACCGGAACCCGCCGCAGCTGCCCGGTTTTGCGACCGAGAGTTTCCAATTCGCTTACCTGCGTTGGGCGAACGACGCCGAGACGCGCCAGACCTCGCACCGTCGGGTTGAGCAGATAACGCCCGACCGCGCGGAACACCCGGAACTGTCGTTGCTCGGCGCGAGTGTGAACTGTTCCCACGAACATCCTCCTTGGCGGCCATGGCGATGGGCCCGATACGGTGAATATACCGATCGGTCTACTGGTCGGCAAGACCCTCATAAGCCCGGCATGAACTCGGCAAGCGCGAGAATGCTCAGCACGACCAACGCGAGTCCGATCAGCCCGCCCGCAGGAATCATGGTGCTGCACAACGCGATCCAGACAGCGAGCCGCGGCCACTCGAAAGGCTGGTTGCCGACCACGCCACCGCGGCGGGTCCCGAGCAGGTGATAAGACGCCCACACGGCCGTTCCCACCGCCGCCACCGTGATGATCCGCAGCCCGACCGGCGTCGCCACCATCGCGACACCGGCCGCAATCACCGCGGCCGCGATCCGACCCGACACCACCGTCGCGCCGGCACGTGTGCGGGCGGAGGGCTGACTGCGATCAGGCTCGCCGCGGTACCTGGGCAGCCGACCGTCGATACCCAACAGCCGCCACAACCAGCGGGTCCAGACGGTGCGCAAACCGAGGTCGTCGGCAGCGAGTCGGACGTCCGCGGCCGATTCGGCCAACATCTGCCTGGATCGCGCGCTGCGCCAGTAGGCAGCCTTGAAGACGCTCCGCGGTACCCCGAACTGGCGGGCGAACGCGCGTGGTGGCGCAATCATCTCGCCGATCAGCCACCGAAGGTAGATCGGGAATGCCAAGGCGTAGCACCATCGCCGCAACCGTCCCACTGCCGGGATTCGTTGTGCCAGATAGTGGTTTGCGAACGAGATGTGCCTGGCTTCCTCGGCGAGGTGGATGGAGGTGACCTTGTTCAACAGCGGGGGCACCGCCGCCGAGCCGCGATGCTGCAGCGTCTGCTGGAAATGGAGCGGCTGCTCTCCGCACAGCACCCCGATGAACAGGAAGACATTGGCATAGCCGCCGAGGAAGCCCAGGATCGGCCCGAAGAACCGGGATCCTCGGCGCATACCGGGAACGTCTGCACCCGTGCGGTTGACGAACTCCTGGAACATCTGGATGTGGTGGCATTCGTCGGTCAGCTCATGGAGTAGGTACTGAAACACCACTGAACCGTTGGGCAAGGTGCCGGCGTGGTGAATCACGCCGCGGATCAACATCATCTCGAATTGCAGTGTCACCTTGAGGATGTTCGCGGCGAGCCAGCGGCCCATCGCGACGCGCCGCTCGAGGGGTTGGTGTGCGTACCAGTCGGTGGCGGCGAGCGGAGCGATGTCGGGGTCCAGCTGCCAATGCGCGTCATCGGGGTCCAGCGCGTTTTCGGGGGCATCCCAGTCGATGTCGATGAACGGATCGAAACGCCGGCGCGTACTCGCCCGGCAGAGCGATGCGGCCATGTCGGTATCGAGTCCTGCCGCCGTATCGGTGTTCAGGTGTGACCTGGTCGGTTCGGCGGCGGTAGTTGCGGTGAAGCCCACAGTCATGGCGTGACCTCCGTTGGTATCGAAGGGATCGGGATGCCGACGAGCGTGCGGCCAGGCGTTTGCATGCCGGTGTCCGGCGCGTTGCGGCGTCGGCTCATCGCATGGGAAGCGTTGTCCCAGTTCGGGATACGCGGTCGACATCGCAGCGAAACGTCGCAGAAACAGCGGGATTTCTATACTCGGCGATGGTCACTACGGACAATCAAGTGCCGCTGCACGGCCTGGGCCCGCGCACGCGACTAGGTGGCCTGGATCGCGGCGCGCTGGGCGCTGCCGATGTTGCGGCACAGTCCGTTTCGGCCATGGCTCCGTGCGGGGCCGCGGCGGCGAGCCCGATGTTGGTCGCTGCCCACGGGGGTCCGGTCGTTGCGAGCACGGCCATTGCGTTCGCGCTCGCCCTGGTCCTGTCGTGGCTCGTTCGGGGATTCGCGCGGCGTGTGCCCGCAGCGGGTTCGCTCTATACGTACGCTGCCGTTGGCGTCGGGCCGGTGGCCGGGTTCGTCACCGCCGGTGCGCTTTTGCTCGGCTACCTCGGCATCGGAATGGTCGCGGTCACCGAGTCATCGGCGTTCGCGTTACGGTTGGCATCCTCGGTGGGGCTGACGGCGCACGGCTGGCTGGTCGCGGTCGGCGCGCTCGGGTTCGCAGTGGCCAGCGGGGTGGTGCTGGTTCGCGGAATCCGTCTGTCGGCGCGCGTCGCGCTGGTGACCGAGACCATCGCCGTGGGTCTGGTGGTGGTGGTCGCGGGGTGGCTGCTGTGGCATGGTGACGTGCGCCGTCTACATGATGCGGTGCTGGCTCCCATCCCCGATCTCGGGCACCTGGCTGGTGGTGTCGCGGTCGCAATGGCGGCGTTCGCCGGCTTTGAGACCGCGACGGTGCTGTCGGTCGAGACCCGCGCTCCGCTGCGCACTGTCCCAGCGGCAATTCGTGGCTCGCTGCTGCTGGGCGGGCCCGTCGTGATGCTTGCGACCTTGACCCAAGCCGGAACACTAAGCCAGACGCCGACAGATTCGTGGTTCGAGGCACTGGCTGCGGATCCCGGTGGCCGGATGCTGGTGCCGGCCCTCTACCTCGCGACGACGCTGTCGTCTTTCGCCTGCGCGTTGGCATTCACGACAGCGGCTGCCCGCGTCTTGCTGTCCCTGGCCCGCGAAGGCGTCTTACCGGCGGCGCTTGGCCACACCGATCTGCGCAGCAAGGCACCAACCGTCGGGATCTGGGTGTGCACGGCGACCATATTCGGCGTGCCGTTCACCATGAGTGCATGCGGTGCCGACCCGGCAGCGGCATGCGGCTCGCTCGTCGCCGGTGCCGTATGCGGTTTCCTACTGGCATATGCCGCACTGGCCGGCGCGATGCCCGCGATGCTGCGGCGCCTGGGCGAACCCAGCAGGGTGGCGTTGGTGATCGGGCCGGCCTGCGCACTGGTTCTCACGGCCATGGTGGCCGAATTCTGGGGACTGACGATCACCGGCCCGTTCTGGATTGGAGCGGTAGCCGCCACGGCGTGGATACTGCTGTGGGCCGCCGCCGGGTGGCGATTGCGCAGCAGCCGACCGAACGCGTTCGCGTCGATCGGCGCACACGCGGGAACCGTCAGGTCCGAGGTGTGGCGTGGCTATCTGCGGAGCACATCATGACCCGAGCGCTGCGCCCCGACGCCGGGTCGCGTTCGGCGCTCGCCGCGCTGTCCATCATCGAAGAGGTCGCGGCCGCGGGACCCGGGATCACGGCGCTGGAGATCACGCACCGGCTGCGGATGTCCTGGTCCTCGGCGTACCGGTTGCTCGCCGTCTTGCTGGAGAGCGAATACCTGGTTCGCACACCGGATTTGGGCGGGTTCGCGCTGGGCCGCCGGATCGACCGGCTGGTCGGCATCCCCTCCACTCCCGCGGACCGGTTGCGCGAAGCAGTGGACGCCGTGCGCGCCGAAGCGCGGTTCGGCATACATCTGGTGCTGCACCGGCCTACGCGGCGACCGGTCTTGGAGCTGTTCGACATCGATCCGGATTTTCCGCTGTCCGATCCGGCCCGGGTTATCGCCGAACCGGAGTGCTCTGCCATCGGACGGATCGTCGCCGCAGACGCCCGCGGTGAACGCCCGGCGTTCTCCACTCAGCGCGGGATTCTCGTGCCTGGACATGGGTGTCTGGCTCTCCCGATCCGCGGCGCCGACGACAGTCTCGTCGCCGTATTGGCAGCCTCGGCACCGTCGCATCGCGTCGCGGACGCCGATACGTTGATGACGTTTCTGACGCCCCACGCCCGGGCGGTGGCTCTCGCGTGCACGACGTCAGGTTGACGCCCGCGTTGCGGCACTACGGTTTTGGCGTTGACGCGATCGGCAGGAGGTTTTGCCGGGCGAATTGTTCGACCTGGGCATAGGTCTCCAGCGGCGCCAGCACCGTAGGCGTGAGCAGGATCGAATGGGTGATGCGGACAAGGATTTCGGCTCGTGCGAGCAGCTCGGGTTCCGGGACTGCCGCCACGTCCGGGCCGCGGAGCACTTCGGCGGTCGCCGCGACGGCCCCGGCCAGCAGCGGTGAGGCGTCGAGGGTCAGGCGAGGCAGCACGGTGTCGGGCTCGATGTCCAGAAGCCGGTTCCAGACCGCATTCGTGCGCACCGTCTCGATCGTCGTCGCAAAACTGTGGACCACGCGATCCGCGAAATTGTCTGTGCGCGCAGCCGCGGCGCGCACAGCTTCGAACAGCTTCTGGGATTCCCGGATGAGCACCGCCGAGACAATCTCGTTCTTCCCGCCGACCCGCCGATAGATCGTGACTCGGCCGAGCCCCGCGCGTTGGGCGATTTCATCGACGGTCGCCCGCCGGATCCCGATCTTGGCGAAGACGTCCAACGCGGCGTCGAGGATCTCTTCGACACCCTCATCACGGGCTGTGTCGAGCGCGAACAGATCGGTGTGCACGCACCCGACCATAGTCGACGCTGCGACATTGAAACAATTGTATGTAGTGTGTTTCACTGTAGCACGAAGGACTCAGAGCCGAGGAAGGCGTGTGATGGCGAGCAAAAAACCGGGACGAGTGGTGCGCGAGTACAACGACGAGGCACTGGCGATCAACGCCCGCCACGTCCACTTCGATTGGTCCGGCGTCCCGTTGGAGTACATCCCGGGCGAGGCCTATGCCACTCATTTCTGGAACGTGATGCACCTGGTCCTGCCGGAAGGCGAGCGGGCCATGGCCGACGTCTTCGGCCAGGCCCTGCCCTACATCGACGACGAGCGCCTCAAAGAGGAAGTCATCGGATTCGTCGGACAGGAGGCGACGCACGCGGCGTCGCACGAGGGCTTCCGCAACTACCTGCGCGCACACGGAGTCGACGTCGGTGTGGTTCTGCGCCGCATCGAGTTCGCGGTGGAGAAGATATTCGGCGACCACGGGATCACCGGCCCCGCACGCAAGGCGTGGCTGAGCGAGCGCCTCGGGGTCTACGCGGCGGCAGAGCACTTCACCGCCGTCATCGGCGAATGGCTGTTGGACAACGAGGCCTTCGATCGCGCCGGCATCGATCCGACGATGCTCGACTTGCTGCGCTGGCACGGCGCTGAGGAACTCGAACATCGCAATGTCGCATTCGACGCGTACCAGTACGTCGACGGTGGCTATGCCCGCCGCGCGCGAACGGCCCTCATCGCATGTTCGGGCCTTGCGCTGCTGTGGTTTTCGACGGCATCGCATCTGTACCGCAACGACGCGACGGTGCAGCGCCGTCGTCCGTGGCCTTTCGAGTACATCCGCGCCGCCCATCATGGATTGGTGCCGGGGGTGTCCTTCCTGTTCTCGCAGATGTACTTCTACCTACGACCGGGTTTTCACCCGTCGACGATGGGCGACATCAGCAAGGCAGTGCGGTACCTGGCGGTATCGCCCGCGGCGCAGGCGGCACACGCATGAACGAGCTCCTCGACCAACCCACATCTGTCGATGACGCGACGCCCGCGCTCAGGGCCATGGGGCAGTTGGCCCGCGGCTATTCGCGGTTGTTCACCGAGAGCCGGATCGCGGACCGCTTGTCACCGGGCCGCCCGGTACGCCGGGCCGGATACGACGCGCGGCTCGAAGTCGTTGCGGCGGAACGCGTCGCCGACGACGTCGTCAGCCTGACCTTGAGCCGGGCCGACCGTTCACCGCTCCCCCGCTGGACGCCGGGCGCGCACATCGATGTGTTCACCCCGGCCGGCCGGCAACGGCACTACTCGCTGATCGGTGACCAATTCGATGCCCGTCACTATCGGATTGCCGTGCGGCGCATCCCCGACGGCTCGGGTTCGGCCGAACTGCACCGCGTCCGGGTCGGTGACACGCTGCGCATCCGGGGACCCCGCAACGCGTTCAGTCTGGCCCCCGCCGACGAGTACGTGTTCATCGCCGGCGGGATCGGCATCACGCCGATCCTGCCCATGGTGCGCGCGGCGGCATCCGGCCCGTCCCCCTGGCGCCTGGTGTACACCGGGCGTTCGCGGGCATCGATGCCCTTCATCGACGAGCTCACCGAACTCGGGCACGACCGGGTGCTCATCCGGCCCGACGACCAGTACGGCACACCCGATCTGGCCGAATTATGTACGGCCGCTTCATCCCGCGCGGCGTTCTATGTGTGTGGCCCTCCCGCCATGATCGAACGGGCTCGCGATGTCGCCACCGCCGCGACGGCGCCGGGCCGTACCGCAGAATTCCACAGCGAACGTTTCACCGCCGCACCGATCGTCGACGGCAGAGCATTCACCGTGCAGCTCACCGAATCGGGGCTCACTGTCGACGTCGCCGCCGACGAGTCGGCCCTCGCGGCGATCCGCCGTGTCAAGCCGGACGTGCGGTACTCGTGCCAGCAGGGCTTCTGCGGGGCGTGCCGCGTGCGACTGGTGGACGGCGTTGTCGAGCACCGAGATCGGGTGCTGACCCCCGACCAGCAGGACGAGTCGATGATGATCTGCGTTTCCCGCGCCCAGGGTGACTCGATCTCCGTCGCGCTCTAGTCAGCCACCGGCACTCACCAAGGACACAGGCATGACCAAACCCACTCCCACACACGTCCATACCGCGATCATCGGTGCCGGCTTCGGCGGGATCGGCGCGGCGATGCGACTCAAGGATTCCGGCGACAACGACTTTCTCGTATTCGAGCGGGCCACCGACATCGGCGGAACATGGCAGGCGAACACCTATCCGGGAGCGCAATGCGACATCCCGTCGGTGCTGTATTCGTTCTCGTTTGCCCCGAATCCCGACTGGACGCGCCTGTATCCGCTCCAGCGAGAACTGAAGGCCTACATCGAAAGATGTGTCGACGCCAGCGGCATCCGGTCGCACATTAGGCTCGGGCACGACGTCACCGACGCCTCATGGGACGACCTCGCCCAGGTGTGGCAGATCACCGCGGGCGGTCAACATTTCACCGCCACCGTGCTGGTCCTCGCCACCGGACCATTCAGCGAGCCGTCGATCCCGAGTCTTCCGGGCCTCGAAGAGTTCTCGGGCCCGGCCTTTCACTCGGCGGCGTGGCGCCATGACGTCGACCTGCGCGGAAAGGCGGTCGGTGTCATCGGCACCGGCGCTTCGGCCGTGCAGTTCATTCCGCGGATTCAGCCTGACGCCGCCGAACTGGTTGTGTTCCAACGAACCCCGACGTGGATCCTGCCGCATCCGGACCGCCCGGTCGGACCTGCCGTGCGTTCGGTGTTCCGCACGGCCCCGCTCGTCCAGCGCGCAGCCCGTTCGGCGGTCAGCCTCGTCCAGGAAGCGATGGTGCCCGGTCTGGTCCATCTCCCGGCGCTGCTACAGCCGATGGCGGCCGTCGGCAGGTGGCATCTCCGCAGGCAGGTCCGCGACGAGAAGCTCCGGGAAAAGCTGACACCGCGGTATGCGTTCGGATGCAAACGACCGACGTTCTCCAACACCTATTACCCCGCACTGGCGGCGGACAACACCGTCGTGGAAACCGCTGCGATCCGGCGGGTCACCAGAGACGGGATCGAAACCGCCGATGGGCACCACCATCGCCTCGACGCCATCGTTTTCGGAACCGGGTTCAAACTGGCCCACAACGAAGGCTTCACCCGCATCCACGGCCGAGATGGTCGCAGCCTCGCGGAGCTGTGGGCCGGCGGAGAGATGAAGGCGCACTTGGGTACCGTCATTCCGGGCTTTCCGAATCTGTTCATGATCCTCGGCCCGAACTCAGTGGTGTACACGTCGCAGATCGTGACGATCGAAGCGCAGCTCGACTTCGTACTCGACGCCATCGCGCAGCTGCAGCGTCGCCAGATCCGCAGTATCGAGGTTTCGGAAGACACCCTCGACAACTTTGTCGCCCACGTCGACCGGCGTCTCACAAACTCGGTGTGGAACTCCGGTGGTTGTCAGAGCTACTACTTGAGTCCATCTGGCCGCAACTTCACCTTCTGGCCTGGCTTCGTCTTCACGTTCCGGCACCAGATGCGCCGAATTCGCCTCGCGGAGTTCGATATCCGCTACGCGACCGTGCCGCCCGAGTCCGCCGACGCCGAGTTGGTGGTCGGACGATGACCGCACGTGCAGCGATGCCCCTTTCTGGCGCAGTGGTTTTCATCACCGGCGCGGCGCAGGGCATCGGATTCGAAGCTGCCTCCCGTTTCGTGGCGGCCGGCTGCCGAGTGGTCCTCATCGACGTCGACGAAGAGAAACTCGGGAAAGCCCAGGCACAGCTGGGCAACGACACCATCGGCATCGTCGCCGACGTGCGCGATGCCGAGGCGTTGAGCGCCGCGGCCGACCAGGTGGTGCACACCTGGGGACGCATCGATGTGGTGGTCGCCAACGCCGGCGTCACACCGCCGCCGGCAACCCTGCGCACCATCGAACCCGATGCGTTCCAACGGGTTATCGACATCAATCTGCTCGGTGCGGTGCACACTGTGCGTGCGACAACCGAGCACATCATCTCCAGTCGCGGACACATTCAGCTGATCGGGTCATGCGCCGCGTTCGCACCGGGAATGGGCGGTGCAGCGTACATGATCAGCAAGGCCGGGGTCGAACAGCTCGGGCGGGCGTTGCGGATCGAGCTCGCTGCCCACCAGGTGACGGTCGGCATCTCCTACTTCGGAATTGTCGACACGGCGCTGGCCCGCACCACACTCGATGACGATCCGATGGGCCAACGCATCGGCGAACTGTTGCCGTGGCCGTTGAACAAGCGCATCGACGCCGGCCACGCTGCCGCAAGCATTGTCGACGCAGTCGGCCGGCGCAGAGCCAGTAGCACCGTGCCGCGCGCATGGATCCCCTACGCCTGGCTTCGCGGTGTCATCAACGTGATCCTCGACCAGCAACTCGCCACCAACCAGACGGTGGCCGCCATCATCCGGCAATTGGAGCGCTGACACGCTGCCTCGCAACGGCAGCCAGCTCACCGACCAGCACCAGCCGAAAGAACCGCCTCCAGAAAAGAGATAACGATGGTCACCACCTCCGACGTGCACGGCCTGCGCACCAAAATGATGCAGCTGTTGGATCGCTCGCTGGAACAGAGCACATGCGAGACGCGGCTGGAGCTCTACGACCGTATCCTCGACCAGCTTGTTGCCGACGAGGCGAGAATCCTCCGAGCACTGTCGGACGGCACCACGTCACCCCTTGTCAATGTCTATTCGCAGTCTCGGTGGTGGTCCATGCCGCGAGCCGTCCTGACCAATACGTCGCTGATCGGCCGCACCGCAGGCGTGACGCTGCCGGCCATGGCGCCGACCTACGTCGCCAACCTGTTGCGGCTCGGTCTGGTTGAAATCGGACCCCCGGCAGATGGTTCCGAGCCCGGCTACGAGGTGCTCATGGCCGAACCAGGCGTCATGCGCGCCATCGCCGACGCGCAGCAGGCGCGGCAATCCGCGCGGGTGGAGCGGCTCAGTCTGCGTCTGTCCGACCTGGGGCGCGAGCTGTGGACGACAGCGATGGGCGGCAGGTCCCGGTAAGGCACGAAGATTCTCGAACTAGCCGGGCCACAACGCGTTCCGCCACAGTGCCGCCACCGCATCGGTGGTGCGATCGAGGTGGCCGGGCTGCGCGGCGACGCGCGCGGGCGCGCAGCCGGCGACCGTCGCGGTGGTCAGCACACGCACCAGGGCAGGAAGGTCGGTCGAGATCGGTTGGGCGCCTTGATGTACTTCTGCCGACACCATCTCCACGATTCGGTGCGTGATCGCGTCCTCTACGTCGGCGACGATGCCGGCGATCTCCGGTTCATAACCTGCCGACGCGCGACACGAGGCCCACACCGGGTCGTCGGCGGCCAGGGCGGTACGGATACCGGTGATGATACGTGCGATCAATGCCGGCGTGGACTCCCCCGGTGCCCGCAACGCGAACGACTGATCGAGCATCGCGGCAGTGGTGCGTCCATGCAGCAGTTCCGCGAGCGCGGAGTACTTGGATTCGAAATAGAAGTAGAACGCGGTTCGAGTGACGCCGGCCTGTCGAGTGATCGCCTGTACCGAAACCTCTGAAATCGGCTGCTGATCCAGCAGTTCGCGGAGCGCAGTCACGATTGCGGTACGGGCGTGATCACCACGGTTGGTCGTCGTCCGGTCACTGCCGGTGACACTCGGACTGCCGGTGGCAGTCGGACTCGCCGGGCAGCACGTGCCGTTGGGTTGACGTCGGGTTGCCAACATCACGGCTCTCTTTCTGTCGGGCAGGGCATTTCGCGTAGCGCGGCGTCTCGACCAAGGAGGAGGGCAACAACGTCACCGTCGCCCGATTGAAACAATCATACGCAATATGTTCTACTGTTTCAGCCTGAGCCGTTGCGGGCGTAATTCGATCCGGACCCCCGCACGGCACTGCTCTGAGAAGGGTTGTGATGAGCGAAAGTCTGTGCGCGCACTTCCAGCGGCGCGTTGCCGAGCTCGGTGACATCGCGGCGATTTGCCGCGCCGACGGCACAGTGGCGCTGACGTGGTCGCAGTACGGCGACCGAGTTCGGCGGGTGGCCGCGGGACTGGCCGCGCTCGGTGTGCGGCGTGGCGATGTGGTGGCGATGATGCTCACCAATCGCGCCGAGTTCCACGTTGTGGACGCGGCAGTGATGCACCTTGGCGCGGTCGGCTTTTCGGTCTACAACACCAGCGCCGCGGCGCAGATCACGTACCTGTTCGAGAACGCCCAGCCGGCAGTCGTGGTCAGTGAGTCGCAATATCTGGAGAAGGTGCTCGCCGCCTCATCGGGCACCGCTGTCCGCCACGTCATCTCGGTCGACGACTCGAACCACAGCGTGGCCACCCTTGACGAGGTAATTGCCGGTGGTTCCGATGATTTCGACTTTGACGCCGCGTGGAAGGCCGTTCAGCGCGACGACATCCTGACCCTCATCTACACCAGCGGAACCACAGGGCATCCCAAAGGCGTGGAGCTGACGCACGGCAACCTGCTGTACCAGCTCGAGGTGATCCCGAATGTGGTCGGCAATCTCACCGGGGGTCGAGTGCTGTCGTATCTGCCGGACGCGCACCTGATCAATCGCTGGATCGGCCAGTACGCGCCGATGTACTTCGGTATCACGGTCACCGACGTCGATGACCCGAAGGCGCTGATCGACGTACTGGGCCGCGTGCACCCGACATTCTTCGTCGCGGTACCGATGCTCTGGTACAAGATTCGGGCTCGTGTCGAGACACTCATCGCGGAGCAGACCGGACCGGCAGGCGCGCTCGCGCGGTGGGCGCTGGCGGCCGGCAAGAAGAAGGCGGGAGCCACCCTGGCGGGCGGCCGGTTGGGATTGCTCGACGAAGCAGCCGCCGCCGTGGCAGACATGTTGGTGTTGTCCAAGATTCGCGCGCGCCTCGGAATGGATCAACTGAGCGCGGCCGTGTCAGGCGCTGCGCCCATCGATGTTTCCGTACTCGAGTTCATGCTCGCAATCGGTGTTCCCGTGTTGGAGGCCTGGGGCATGTCGGAGACCTCCGCGGTCACGACCGTCAATCCGAGAGACCGGCTCAAGCTCGGCACGGTGGGTAAACCGATCCCCGGCACGCAAATCAAGCTGGCTGCTGACGGCGAGATTCTCGTCCGCGGGTGTGGGGTGATGCGCGGGTACCACCGCGATCCCGGTCGCACCGCGGAAATCCTCGATGTCGACGGCTGGATCCACACGGGCGACATCGGCTCGCTCGATGCCGACGGGTATCTGCGTATCGTCGACCGCAAGAAGGAGTTGATCATCAACTCCGGCGGAAAGAACATGTCCCCCAGCAACATCGAGGGAGCACTGAAAGCAGCCAGCCCGCTGATCGGCGCTGTCGCCGCCATTGGTGACAACCGTCCGCACATCGCGGCGCTGATCACGCTCGACCCCGATGCGGCTGCTGATTTCGCCTCCCGACATGGATTCGGCGGCGCCACCGTCGACGAGATGGTCGACCACGAGGCGACACGGCAAGCCGTGTCCGACGCGGTGGCGTCGGCGAATACCCGGCTGTCCCGGGTGGAACAGATTCGCAGCTGGAAAGTCCTGCCGCAGTACTGGATTCCCGGCGGGGATGAGCTGACGCCGACGCTGAAGCTGCGCCGCGCACCCATCGCCGAAAAATACGCCGCACAGATCGACGCGCTGTACACGCGTTGAACGAGAGGAACAAGACAGTGACCCACGCATCGACGACCGAACTCGCCGACCTGTCCGGTTTGGCCCGCGACTTCTTCACCAAGGAAGTCGCCCCGCGTCACGAGGAATTCGCCGCCGCCGGAGAGCCGGACCGTGCGTTGTATCGCCGTGCCGGCGACCTGGGGTTGCTATTGATGTCGATCCCGGAGGAATTCGGCGGCGGTGGTGCAACTTTCGCGCATGAGGCGGTGCTCTTCCGGGAGCAGGCCCATGCCGGTGATCTGTCCATGCAGTTGGGCGTGCACGCAGGCATCGTCCCGCATTACCTGAACGCCTACGCCGCCCCCGAGCAGAAGCTGCGCTGGCTGCCCAAACTCGCTTCCGGTGAATGGATCGGTGCGATCGCCATGACCGAGCCCGGTACCGGGTCGGATCTCCAGGCCATTTCGACGCGGGCCATTCGAGTTGGAGACGAGTACGTGATCTCCGGCGCCAAGACGTTCATCTCGAACGGTGCGACATGCGACCTCATCATCATCGCGGCCAAGACCGATCCACAGCAGGGTGCGGCCGGCTTGTCGCTGTTCGCCGCCGAAGTTCGCGACGACACCCCGGGATTCCAGCGCGGCCGCAAGTTGAAGAAGATCGGCCAGAAAGGGCAGGACACCACCGAACTGTTCTTCGATGAACTTCGGGTCCCCGCGGAGAATCTGCTCGGTGGCGTCGAAGGCCGCGGCTTCGTCCAGTTGATGCAGCAGTTGCCGCAGGAGCGGCTGATCGTGGGCGTCGCCGCGCTGGGCGCGGTCGAAGCCGCATACGATCACACGCTGGCGTACGTCAAGGAGCGCCACGTGTTCGGGAAACCTCTCTTCGCCCTGCAGAACACGCGTTTCGAACTGGCCGAGATCGCCACCGTGGTCGACGTCATGCGGACGTTCGTCGACGACGCGATCCAGCGTCACCTCCGCGGCGAGCTCGACGTCAAACGGGCCGCGCAGGTCAAACTCTGGTGCTCGGACCAACAGACACAAATCGTCGACCGCTGCCTGCAACTACATGGCGGTTACGGCTACATGGAGGAGTACCCCATCTCCCGCCTGTTCGTCGACAGTCGGATCTCACGGATCTATGCCGGTGCCAACGAGGTCATGAAGGACCTCATCGCACGCCACCTCTATCCCGGATGATTCGGCCGTCCTGGGCCGGCTGGGTGTGAAACGCTCTACCCGTGCGATTGGACAGGTTCGGCCGGGCGGGGCGCGATTGATGGGCGGCCAGACACCGATGGCGCCCGTACCTCAGCGTGCCGGAGCCGAACGCGACATCCGTTTCGGGGTGCTGGGTCCGCTACAGGTGCACATCGGGTCAGCACCGATTCAGGTCGGTACGCCGAAACAGCGAGCGGTACTTGCCATGCTGGTCGCGAACGCCAACCGCGCCGTCAGTGCCGCCGACTTGATCACAGCGATCTGGGAAGGCGAACCGCCGGCCGCCGCACGCATATCCGTGAGTGCCTATGTGTCGAATCTGCGCCGCATCCTCACCGAGGCGGGCGTCGACGCCCATGCCGTCGTGGCCACCGCACCCAACGGCTACCGACTCGAAATCACCACCGAGCAAAGTGATCTGGCTCGGTTCGCCGCCGAGCAGCAAGCGGGGGTCAACGCCGTGGCCGCCGGCCGCTTCGAAGCGGCCAGCACACACCTCACCACCGCACTGGGTCAGTGGCGCGGCCCCGTCCTCGACGACCTGCGCGACTTCGCTTTCACCGACGTGCTGCGCAACGACCTGGCCGAGGACAAAGTCCTCGCCCAGACGGCGCGGGCCCATGCCGAGATCGCTTGCGGCCGTGCCCATACCATCGTTCGGGAGCTCGAGACCCTGGTCGGGGAACATCCCTACCGCGAACCGCTCTGGGCTCAACTGATGACGGCGTACTACCTCACCGACCGCCAATCCGATGCGCTCGACACATATCACCGGCTCAAGACAACGTTGTCAGATGACCTCGGCATAGACCCCGCGCCGGCGCTGCGCACGCTGTACGAACAGATTCTGCGCCAGGAACCGCTCGACGTGCAGCGCAATGCCCAGGCCGCGGCCCAAACGGTCATCGCTTTCGAACCCGGTGTGACCACCCTGATCAGCCCTGTCACCGCAGCCTTGCGCGACGCGCACGATCACCTTCATCGACTCAGGGGGTCGGCCACCCGCATCGGACGCAGCACGGACAATGACCTTGTCGTGGCCGACGACAAGGTGAGCCGGCACCACGCCGTCATCAACAATGCCGACACCACCCACATCATCACCGACCTCGGGTCGGCCAACGGAGTCCATGTCAACGGAGAGCGAATCCGCGCCACGGCCGAACTCCACGATGGCGACACGCTCCGAATCGGCAGTCAGGTGTTCGTGTTCCAGACGTCGCCGCCCAGAGCCGAACCCCGGTGACTGATGGTCCCGGTATGCCGGACCTATCCGGCAGCTGCGGCAGTGATGTCCGGGGCCACGCGTAGCGCGTTGGCCGCGATGGTGAGGGCCGGGTTCAACGCCGCCGACGAAGGAAAGAACGAGCCGTCGATGATCCACAGGTTGTCGACATCGTGGCTGCGGCACCGTGCATTCAGCACACTTCTCGACGGATCGGCGCCTGCCACCGCAGTACCGCACATGTGGGAATTGGTCTCGATGCCCATGCGCTGGGTAAGCAATATCGGATAGCCGGCCCGGCGAACCGCCTTGGTCACCCGCCTGACCAGCTCGCGGTGTGGTTCAACGTTATTCGGCCGCCACCGGATGAAAATATCGTCTTGATCCACGGTGATTCGGTTGTCCAGCCGTGGGAGGTCCTCCGTCGTCAGGTAGATGTCGAGACTGCGATCAGTAGCAGCTTTGAGTGCCCACATCGGCGCCCATGGTCGAGCGTTCTTGATCATTGCGGCCTGCAACTTGCCCAGCATCTGCAGGTTTCCGAGTGGATATTCGTTGTCCGGCCCGGCCAGGTACCAGTCATTGATGCCCAGTGTTTTCTGCCAGGCCGTCTCGTTACGGCGCCGAGGGTCGATCGCGACGAAGAACGTACTGTTGTGCACCATGTAATTCCGGCCGAGCAGGCCGGAGGAATTGCCCAGACCGTCGGGGTGTTGTGTGTCGGCCGATCTCAGCAGCAACGCCGCGGAATTGACGGCCCCGGCGGAGATCACGAACTGTTTCGCTTCGATCCGGACGGTACGTCCCCGTAGCTGCGCCTCGGCGGCGACGACGGTGCGCCCATCGGCGGCGGTCAGCAGGCGTGTCACCTTGGCCTCGACCAACAAGCGAATGTTCTTCGACCCCAACGCCGGACGCAGGGCACGGTTCTCGGCTTCGCTCTTGACATCCGATTCGACGGGGCAGCCGTCGGCGGTGGTCGCCGCCCGGCGCTGCTCGTCAGAGTCGAGATTCATCCCGTTCGGCGTGTGGAAAGGATGCAGGCCTTGACGTTTGAGCGATGCCGCGAACCGCTCGATTGCCGGCTCGTGCGCAAGTGGTGGATGTGGATACGGCTCCGAATGATATGGCTCGGTCGGATCTTCATCGGCGGAGCCGTGAACCTCGTAGAGGCGTTCGGCTCGGGTGTAATACGGTTCCAGGTCGTCATAAGTGAAGGGCCACGCCGGTGAGGTGCCGTCATGGTGGATGATTTCGCCGAAATCCTCGGTGCGAAACCTCGGCAAGCTGGCGCCGTAGAACTTGGTGTTGCCACCCACCCAGTAATAGGTGCCCGGTTGAAAGGGCTGACCGGTACGCGCATCGATCCACGGCTCCGCGGTCTTGTACCGTCCGTTGACGTGCATCTCCTCCGGCATGGAGTTCTCGGGCTCTCGCGGCAGGAAGGCGCCCCGCTCGACTACCAGAACGTCAGACCCGTTGTCGCGCAATGCATGGGCAAGTGTTGACCCGCCCATGCCCGAACCCACGATGAGTATGTCCGCTACGAGCGTGTCGACCCCGGCCGGATCGACAACAGCACCGGTACGTAGCGGTTGATATTCATCGACGGTACGTCGCGGTGTTGCCATAGGACCTTTCCCCGTTCGACCCGAGACTCCGAGTTCGTCGCCGGTGCACTTGCCGTCTCCAACTCTACGAGCGACACAGACGAAGCGAAATGTTCATCCTGTAAACCCTTTTGCCGATCCAGGACACAACGTGTGCAATTCCGGCCGTCCCAACTTCGGGTGATCAATCGTTTCGCCAGCAGTCACGAATCTCGTGTGTTCCGTTACCCCAACTGCAGTGATACGATTCACCAAGCGTCTTTGCGAGACGCGCTCACACCGACTCGACAGCCAGAACGGGCCTCAGTCAGGTACACACACCCACATCATTGGAGCTTTCATGGGACAACTCGACGGCAAGGTAGCTTTCATCACGGGCGTCGCCCGCGGTCAGGGACGTTCGCATGCCCTCACTCTCGCCCGAGAAGGTGCCCGCATCATCGGACTGGACCTGTGCGGCAAACCGACCACCACGGCATACCCCGGCACCACCGAAGAGGACCTGCAGGAGACGGTGCGCCTGGTCGAGGAAGCCGGCGGACAGATCTTCGTCGACACCGCTGACACCCGCGACTACGAAGCGGTGAAAGATGTATTCGACCGAGGCATCGCGCAATTCGGTCGGATCGACATCGTGGTGCCCAACGCCGGCATCTGTTCAGGAGCCAAGACCTGGGAAATCGAACCCGAAGACTGGCGCGAGATGGTGGACATCAATCTCAACGGCGTGTTCCACACCGTCAAGGCCGCGGTCCCCACGATGATCGCCCAAAATCAAGGCGGTGCAATCGTATTCATCGGTTCGACCGAGGCGCTCAAGGGAGCCGAGAACATCTCCTCGTACGCCGCTTCGAAGCACGGCGTGACCGGCCTGATGACCTCACTGGCTCGGGAACTCGGCCAGTACAACATCCGAGTCAACTCGGTGAACCCGACTTGCGTGGATACCGACATGATCAACAATGACTTCGTGTACGGCCTGTTCCGTCCTGATCTGGACAAGCCCTCCCGGGATGACGTCATCGATACCTTCTCCGGCACGCACATCCTTCCGGTGCCGTGGATGCAGCCCCAGGACGTCAGTAATGCCATCCTGTACCTGGTCACCGAACCCGGCCGATACATCACGGCCACTCCCCTGGTGATCGACGCCGGATTCATGATCAAATCCTGACCCGGTCAGGACGTTCGTTCGCGTAGCCCTCTCGTTGACGGTCCCGACCGTCCGGGAGGGCTACTCTCATATGCGCCGAGAATCCGCCCGCCACCACGAAAGCACACCGATGGTCACGATGAAAGACGTCGCCAAGGCTGCCGGCGTCTCCCAGGCGTCGGTGTCCTACGCCTACAGCGGATCTCCGCGGGTGTCAGAGTCGCAGCGCAACCACATTTTCACTGTCGCGGCCGAACTGGGCTACAGCGGCCCCAACGTCGCGGGCCGGTTCCTGCGCTCGGGTCGCATCGGAGCCGTGGGGGTACTGCTCCCTGGCCCGCTGGCAAGTGCCGTCGAGGATCCGTCCACTGCCCTTCTACTCAAGGGCATAGTGACCGTAAGCGAACTCGCCGATGTGGCGTTGACCCTGTTGCCGGTGCCTCCCGTGGACACTTCGGATTCCGGATCGCGCCCGGCCACGCCGGCGGTGCTGCGCGGGCTGGTCGACGGCGTGGTGATGCACTGCCTGTCCAACGCGAGCCCGGTGGTGGAGGCGATCCGATCACGCGGAATACCGGCGGTGGCAATCGATTCCCCTCGCCTTCCACGTCTGCCGTACGTCACCGCCGACCATCGACGTGGGGGTGCCGAACAGATGGATCACCTTCTGGCCCATGGCCACCGACGGATCGGCATCGTGACCGATCTGCTCGGATCCGCCCACCTGCCCGGCTGCCACTCATTGGCGCGGATGCCCCTTGTCGCCGAGACGTATCTGTCGGAACGATTCGCGGGCTTCGGCGACGCATTGCAGAAGCGCCGCATCGTCGATGCGGAGGTGTCCGTGATCGAAGCCGCCGATATCGACCTGGCCAGCGGCATGTCGGCCGTTTCGGAACTCATCGCCCGCACCCGACCGACCGCCATCATCACCACTTCTGATGTGCACGCACTTGCAGCACTGAAAGTCCTTCGCCAGCAGGAGATTTCCGTACCCGAGCAGATCTCGGTCATAGGCTTCGATGACGCGCCCATCGCAGATCTCGTCGGACTCACCACCATTCGACAGCCGCTGGAAGACAAGGGCAGAGCGGCTGCGGAGATGCTTCTCGACGTGATAGCCGGCCGCATCCGTCGGCGATCCGTCAAACCCGTGGAGTTGATAGTCCGGGACAGCACCGGCCCGGTACCAACAGCCAGGATCTGACTCGGACAGACCGAGAGGCCCTGCCGGAGTTGATATCTCCAGCAGGGCCTCGTCGTCACCCAGTGGGCGCGGTTTCAGTCGGCCGCGCCGACCTCTTCGCGGATGCTCCCCTTGTGGTGGGGCTGCGCAACCGGAGGCGTGGGCTCGGCCAGTGGCACCTGGTCAGCGAAAGACGCCATATCGTGTTGCGCACGATGCGCCCGTAGCACATTGGCGATCTCGATGGCGTCACCTTCCGGCGCAGTGGAGTGCCGGTAAGGCTTGGCGATGAGCATGTAGAGCACGCCGACAGCGGCGACGACGATGAACCCGATCAGCGCGATCCACCGATCGGCGAAGTGCAGGCTCGGATCACCGTTCGGACGAGCGAGCACGATCATCGACAGCACACCGTAGGTCAGGGCGCCGATGCTGACAGGCCAACCCCACTTGCCCAGCGTCCACTCGCCGCCCGGCTTCCAACCTTTTGCTCGCGCCCGGATGGACGCGAGGACCACCATCTGGAAGGCGAAGTAGCCGGCGAGCATCTGGAAAGCCGCGACGCGGAACAGTGCATCGGGCAGGAAGTACAGCAGCACGAACAGGCATACGCACAGCGAGGCGACCAGCGCAGAAGAGTTGACCGGCACCTTGCGACTCGAGATCCGCTTGAAAACCCCCGCCCCGGGGAACATGTCGTCGCGAGCGAACGAGAAGATCAGCCGGCCGCCGGCTGCCTGTTGTCCCATCACACAGGCGAGGAAGGAGGTCAGCGCCACGATCAGGAAGATCTTGGTCCCAACCTCGCCGAAGGTGTCCGACAGGATTGCGGTGATCGGGTTGGCGACCTTGCCGTCGACGATCTCCTGCAGGTTCGGCGCAGCCAAGATGTATCCCACGAAGGCGAACAGCGCGGCGGCACCGCCGAGTACGACGGTGAGCATCATCGAGCGCGGAATCGACCGACTCGGGTTCGGCGTCTCCTCCGCGACCTCGCCGCAGGCCTCGAAGCCGTAGTACAGCACCAACCCGATGATGGCGGCGGTGACGAAAGCGCTCAGATAGTTGCCGTCGCCTCCCGTGTGAAAGGTATTGAACAGCACCGAGAAATCGTTCTTGCGGGCGAAGACCAGCAGATAGACACCGACAACGATGGTCCCCGCGAGTTCAGCGGCCAAGCCCACTTTGGCAATCGTGGCCAGCGTCTTGGATCCGGTCGAGTTCAATCCCAGGCAGATCAGCACGACAACCGTGGCGACGATCAGTTTTTGCAGGGGCGTCGAGGAGATGTTGGAGTCCGAGTGGAACAGTGCCAGCACAAAGTCCGCACTGAACATTGCCGTGGTAGTACATCCGACCACAACGCCCGCGATGTAGATCCAGGACATGATCCAGGCATACGGACCGCTCCACAGTCGCCTGGCCCACTGGTAGAGGCCGCCGGCGATGGGAAACTGCGAGACGATCTCGCCGAACACCATGGCGACAAGTAACTGCCCGAATGCGGCGATGACGAGCCAGAGGATGGACGGCGGACCCGCCGTCGTGAGCGCCTGCGTGAACATCGAGAGCACACCCACGAGCGGGGACAGGTACAGGAACCCGAGCGCGAAGTTCGACCACATGCCGATCTTGCGTTCGAACTTTTCCTCGTAGCCCAGCACCCGTAGGTGGGCATTGTCGCCGGAGAGAGGTTGCCCTCCGGAGTTTGCCACTGACATCGCGTTCTCCTTGCAGCTAAGGATCTAGTGATCGGCTGGATTTGGTCAACCACGGGTGCCTGAGGCGAGCCGGATCCGCAGCTTCACTGAGCGTCCGATCTGGTCCTTGTGACCGTGGCCACACATGAAGTTTGGTTGACGCCACGAGCGCCAGACAGATGCAATACGTGCAGTGGACAGCTCAGATATTTCACGTTATGGCGCACATCTTTCGGCGGCAATTTCGTCGTAACAACAACTAAACACACAGGTCAAAGTCTATTGCGAGGCGGCAGGTTGGTGACGGGCGCTCAGGCTTATCCACACGGTCCGCCTGTGCTCCCCGCCGCAGCACCGATGTGCATGCGGAGATGGTTTTCTTACCCAGTCTGCGCATTACGCCCCTCCTCCGATCGTCCTAGTGTCGGGCGCACACACTGCCGGAGAAGGGAGCTCATGTGACGGACAAGGTGGACGCACACACCTGGCGGCAACATCACGCCGCAGCAATTGCCGAAGAGAACGGCCTGGACTTCACCGTCTTCGGCTATCCCGAAGCGTGGCGGTTGGGCACATCCATGGTTGCGGCAGCGACGGCTCGCAATCTTCCGGTCGCGATCGCAATCAACTTCGGCGAACAGCGCGTCTTCCATGCGGCGCTTTCCGGCTCGAGCGCAACCAACGACGATTGGCTGGCGCGCAAATTCCGCGTTGTCGCAAAACACAATTGTTCGTCCTGGGCGCTAGCCTGCCTGCATCGAGCAGAAGGCACCGACTACTTCACCGCGGGCGGCTACGATCGCCGGGAACTGGCATTGGCCGGCGGGGCGGTGCCTCTGCGCGTCCGTGGCGCCTTGGTTGGCGCGGTTGGTGTTTCGGGTCTGGCCGAAGCCGACGACCACCGGTTCGTCATAGCCGCACTGCAGGGGCTGCAAGCCTGAGACCCGGGGCTGGGTGCGCAGCTTCAACACCCAGGCCCGGGAGCTTGCCGGCTATCGACGCGTCGCCCAGGCGATGCCCTGCTTGGTGAAGCGGCGTACGTCCTCGCCGGCGAGGTCTTCGGGGGCGTGACCTATTGAGTGGTAGAACACCCGTCCCTTCCCCCACTGCCGCGTCCAGGCCACCGGGCTCTTGAGACCCTCGAACCACGCGAAATGCTCACCGGTGAAAGTGGTTTCGGCCAGCACCGTGTTGTTGGGATCCACGCTCATGTAGTACTGCTCGGACGCCACGGGGAAGTCGTTGACGCCCTGGGTCACCTCGTGGTCGCGATTTGTGATGGTGACGGTATACGGCTGCGGGTAGCCCTCCCCGGCAGGATGGGCGAGGAAATCTCCGCCGAGCATCAGGTGGTAGCGAAGACTCGACCGGAACGCCGCCGCGGCTCCGTGCCAGGCTGCGACACCGGTACCGGCTTCCACCGCCGCGAGCAGGTGATCTTCTTGAGAGTCGGAAAGGTCCTCGGTGGTAAGGGCGTTGTTCCAGCCCAGGATGATGAGGTCGTATCCGCTCAGATCTCGGTCGAGGGTGAAAATGTCCTGGGACTCCTCGATGTTGAAGCCCAATTCGTCGACCAGCCCGCGGGTCCATTCGGCGATGTTGTACGGGCTGTGGCCCGGCCACCCGCCGTACAGGTATAGGACGTTGGTCATGGCAATGCTTCCTTTTTCTCGGGGATAACTTCGACGGCGCCATTGATCGAGATCAGTTCGCTCGGGCGGATCAAGGCTTCCGGTGCGAGCAAGCGATCGACCTGCTCTGCGGTCAGCAGACCGTCTTCCACCACCAATTCGGGGATGGACCGTGCCGTTCTCAGCGCCGTCTTCGCGATGCGCGCCGAGGCGGCGTATCCGATGTACGGACTGAGTGCGGTGATGACCCCGATCGAGTTGGTCACCGATTCGTACAGACGCTCGCGATTGGCGGTGATTCCGCTGATGCAACGATGGACAAGCGTTTGGCAGGCGGCATCGAGATGCGTCAGCGACTGGAACAAGCAGTGCGCGATGATCGGTTCAAATGCGTTGAGCTGCAACTGACCGGCCTCAGCAGCCATGCTGATGGTGACGTCGTTACCGGCGACCTCGAAGGCGACCTGATTGACCACTTCGGGAATGACGGGGTTGACCTTGCCCGGCATGATGCTCGAACCCGCCTGCATCGCAGGCAGATTGATCTCGTTGAAGCCTGATCGAGGGCCCGAGGACAGTAGGCGAAGGTCATTGCAGATCTTGGACAGCTTCAGTGCGGTTCGTTTGAGTACGCCTGAGAGCTGGACGAAGGCCCCGACGTCCTGGGTGGCTTCCACGAGGTTGCCCGCGGTCGACAAGGGAAAGCCGGCGATCCCGACGAGCTTCTCGCAGACCAGCGCAGCGTAACGCGGATGGGTGTTGAGTCCCGTGCCGATGGCAGTGCCACCGAGGTTGATCTCGGAGACCAGCAGCGCCGCCTCGAGCAAGCGGTCAGCGTCTTCTGCCATCATGACCGCATAGGTGCTGAATTCCTGCCCGAGGGTCATCGGCACCGCGTCCTGGAGTTGAGTGCGCCCCATCTTGAGTACCGAAGCGAATTCCGTTGCCTTGCGCCCGAACGCATCTGCCACCATCAGGAGAGTGCCGTGCAGGTTGCGGATCAGCACCTGCAGCGCCACCTTGATGGCCGTCGGATACACGTCGTTGGTGCTCTGGCCGCGATTGACGTGCTCCAGCGGGTTCAGCCATTCGTACTCGCCGGGCTGATGCCCCATCAGTTCGAGAGCGCGGTTGGCGATCACCTCGTTGGCGTTCATGTTGGTCGACGTGCCGGCACCACCTTGGATCACGTCGACGACGAATTGGTCGTGTAGCTGCCCGTCGCGGATCTCGCTGCACGCCGCGATGATTGCCTGCGCCTGCGCATCATCGAGCAGCCCGAGCTCGTTGTTGGCTTGTGCGGCGGCCTGTTTCACAGCCGCCAACGCATCGACGAATTCCGGATAGGTGGCCACCGCGATACCGGATATCGGGAAATTGTCGAGGGCGCGCGCGGTGTGCACACCATAGTACGCCGCGGCGGGGACGTCGTACTCGCCCAAGGAATCCCGCTCCCGACGTAGTGCCGTCGGCGCTTGTGTGGTCATCTCCATGTCGCACTCGGTGGGGCCATCGCGGCGCCGGCCAGACCGTCATAGAAACCGCCGGTGGCGCAGGTCGTCAACTCGAGCTGCATACCCCATGGCGTCTGGAAGTAGAACCAGCGTTGTCCGGCCACGGGCGCGGCCGGGTCGACCTCATTCGGGCCCTCTTGGACCACCACACCCGGTATCGCGCGGACGTATTCGTACGCTGCGTCGATGTCGTCCGCGTAGAAAGCGAGGTGATGCCCGCCGACGTCACTGTTACGGGGCCGTTCGACGCGTTGCTCCGGTGCGACGTACTCGAACAATTCAACGTTGTGGTACTTGCCTATTCGGATCATGGCGATGGTGCAGCGCGCCCGCGGGTGTACTCCGAGTCGCCGGTGCATGCCGTCGCCTGATACGTCGGCGAATGGTCCGTCGACGAAGATCAGTTCGGCACCGAAATGGTCGACGAAGAACTGGACTGCCTGATTCAGGTCAGGCACCGTGTACGCGACGTGGTCGACGGCACGCAACGTCGGCACCTTGGGTCGTGCGACACCGACGCTGCTCGGGCTAGAGGTGATCATCGATTTCCTTCACACAGATGTCCATCGAGGCTAGCGACCGACCGTCGCCGAATCAGCGGCGAAGCGGTGATCGGTCCAGGGCAGGGTGTCGCCACCGAACTTGGCAGCGCGGACATCCGCCGAACGTGCATGTCCCTCGAAATTCTCCAAGCGTGCCGCCCGTCCGCAGATCCTGCCGAGTTCCGCGCTCGAATCGGCGTCGTCGATCTCCTGGTAGGTCACCGTCTTGAGGTACTTCCCCACCCACAATCCACCGGTGTAACGGGCGGCGCCAAGCGTCGGCAGCACGTGATTGGTACCAATCGCCTTGTCTCCGAAGGACACACAGGTCTTCTCGCCGAGGAACAGCGCGCCGTAGTCGCGCATCTCGGTGAGCGCCCGGCGCGGCTCGGCCGTCAGGATCTGCACATGCTCGCTGGCGACCTTGTCGCCGAGGGCGAATGCCGCCTCCAGCGAATCAACCAGATGTACCTCACCATGGTTCTGCCACGATACGGCGGCGACCGCACTGGTCGGCAGATTCTGCAGCTGGCGGTCCACTTCGGCGATCGTCTCACGCCCTACCCGCTCGGAAGTGGTGATCAGCACACAGGGTGAATCGAGCCCATGCTCAGCTTGGCTGAGCAGGTCGGCCGCCACGACGAACGGATCAGCGGTGTCATCGGCGATGATCAGGACTTCGGTCGGTCCGGCGAACAGGTCGATCCCGACCTCGCCGAACATCTGCCGCTTGGCTTCGGCGACGTAGGCGTTACCAGGTCCGGTCAGCAGGTTGACGGGCGCTATCGTCTCCGTGCCGATCGCCAGCGCGCCAATCGCCTGTACCCCACCGAGGACATAGATCTCGTCTGCACCGGCGAGATGCATTGCCGCGACACTGATCGGTGGCGGCGTGCCGACATTCGGCGGCGTCGTCGCGGCGACACGTTCGACGCCGGCCACCTTGGCTGTCACCACCGTCATGTGTGCCGACGCGGTCAGTGGGTACCGGCCACCGGGAACGTAGGCGCCGGATGCGGACACCGGCACATGCTTGTGCCCGAGACGAACGCCGGGCAGTGTCTCGATCTCGACATCGTGCATCGAATCGCGCTGCGCCTGAGCGAAATTGCGAACCTGACGCTGAACGAACGACAAGTCGTCGATCACCGTGGTCGGCAGGTCGGACACGATCTTAGCGATCTGATCCTGGTTCAGCCGGAACGATTCAGGAGCCCATTTGTCGAACCGCTGCGAGTACTTCCGCACCGCCGCGTCACCATGGGCGCGGATGTCCTCCAGGACATTGGTGACCGTTTCCACGACCTGCGGGTTGCTCTTTTGAGCAGTGCCGGCATGTACGGCCGGCGCCTTGAGTAGAACCGACACGATGTTCTCCTTGCGCTGTACTGCTGTGGCTGGAACGTCACGCTCAGACGCGTTCGACGTAACTCAAGTTTGTGCGGCGCAGATCACCATCGGCAGACGCAAGCTGTGCAATACATTTTTCTTACGCTGCACAGTCTTTGCGCTTCGTACCACTTCTGGGGCCAACCGCTGCAGCCGCCGGCACGCACGCCGCTGTGGCACACAACGGAAGGAGTAGCGCCGCATTCATGGAACTCAGCTGCGCCAACCAACCAATCAATGCCGGCCCAGCCATCATCGCGACATAACCCATACCCACCACCCCCGCCAGCACCTGACCCGAGCCTTCGCCGACATCGCCGGCTGCGGTGAAGACCTGTGGAATGCCACCGGACAAACCAAAGCCGAACAAGAGCCAACCCACGAACGCGACCGAAATCACCGGCGCCACAATCACTGTCCCGATCCCCACAGCGGCAAGAGCACAACCCCAGCGCACCACCGCCACCGGACCGATCCGTGCAGCAATGCCGTCGATGCAGAACCTCCCCACGGTCATGGCCGTGACGAAGCAACCGAACGCCAAGGAGCCGAGGGCCGGCTGCGCGGCAAAGTGTTGCTGCGCATGCAAACTGGACCAGTCCATCGCGCCGCCCTCGGAGAGCAACAGCAGGAAGGCCAACACCCCCAGCACAACAACACGGGGCCGGGATACCTGTTGGCGCACCGGCGGCATCGCCGAAGGGTCCCGGTTCGGTCGGCTGTCGTCTTTGATACGGAAGGAGAAGCCGACCAGCCATCGAGAGATCCCGGCCAGCACCGCCACGACCAGAACCGCCACCGCCCCCGCGGCCGGCAGCGCCGGCAGGTGAAGCACGAAAGCGACTGAGGCCAGCAGTGATCCGGCGACACTACCCAATGAGAAAACAGCATGAAATGACGCCATTATCGGCCGCCCGTATGCCCGCTCAACACCGATAGCCGCCGAGTTCATCGAGACGTCCGCGCTGCCCGTCGCCACGCCGAACACCAGCGCACCACCTAGAGCCCCCGCCGTGGTGGTCGCCGTGAGGGGCACGAGAACACTGACGGCCATTGCCACTCCGGCCGCCAGCGTCACGTACGAACCATTCAGCCGGTCGAGCAGCACACCGCACACCTGCATTCCGGCGAGCGCACCGATACCGGACGCGAGCAGTACGGTACCGACCATCGCGGTAGTCATGCCCGTCGCACGTTGCAACGTCGGCAGATGAACTGCCCAGGTGGCCAGGGTGGTGCCGAAGCACGCGAACAACAGATACCCGCCCGCGCGTGCCCTCTGCAGGTCGCGGCCGACGGACTCCCGCTCCGGGTTTCCTAGCCGCCAGCGAATGACGTTGCCCTGGAATCGGTCACGATGATCTCTGCGGTGCTGCCGCCGATTCGACGTGCCGCGCGTTCACCTTCATGCACGGCCTCCATCATGGTCCGGCTGGCGATGGCGTCACCAACCCGCTCGACAGTAACGCCGCGGCCCTTGAGCGCGAAGTACAGGTCGGCGACCGGGCGGTGCCACCCGGCGAGAATCACGTTGTCCACGTCGCCGATCCGCGCCGGAACGCCCTTTTCGACGATGCCGACCGTCGGACCCGCAACCTCCGCCAACCGCGCAAACGGGCGGGTCACAATGCCGGAGGCGTGAATTCGGGGAACCGCCAGATTCGCGCTGAATGGACCGAGTTTGGCCCCCACATACGGCAGCGGAGTCAGGAAGTCGACCTCGTGGCCGTCCGCACGCAGCTGCAGTGCCAACCCGATTCCCTTCCAACCACCCTCACCGTCGTCCACGATCACCACGTGGTGACCCACGGGCTTCCCGTCCTCGAGGACATCCCACACCGACAGGACGTGGTCCTGATCCAGGCCTGGCGTGAATGTGACGCCCTGGGCGAGGTTGCCCACAATGTCCGGACCAGGAGCCGAGCCGGTGGCGACGATGATGTGGTCGGGCGCCAGCGCCAGCACCTCTTCGGCGCTCGGCTCCCAGCCCAGCCGTACGTCGACGCCGAACTTACGGATCATCACGTCCAAGTGATCGATGACGCCGCCGATTTCCTCCCGGCCCCTGATCTTCTGGGCGATTCGCAGCTGGCCGCCAGTGTGGGCCCGCCGCTCGACCAGGATCACCTCGTGGCCCTGCCGAGCCGCGGTTTCCGCCGCTTTCATTCCGGCCGGTCCCGCACCGATGACGACGACCCTGCGGCCGACGGCGGCCAGACGCAGTGTCCCAGCACCGAGTTCCTGCTCGTAGCCGGCAGCCGGATTGTGGACGCACGAGGAGTGTGTGATCGCGAACAGTCGATCGATGCAACCCTGGTTACACCCGATGCACCGACGGATCTCGTCGAGACGCCCTTCTGCGATCTTGTTGACCGTCTCGGGATCGGCGATCTGTTGCCGTGTCATGGCCACCATGTCGGCGTGGCCCTTGTTGAGTACGTCAGCGGCATCGCTCGGATCATTGATCCGGCCGACCGCGATGACGGGGATATCGACGACGGATCTCACTGCGGCAGCGAAGCTTTCCCAGATCCGCTTGGGATGTTGCATGTCCGGCACGTTCTGATGTGCTTCGTTGTACGTTGCGGCCTTCACGCAGATGTAGTCGACCTTGCCGCCTGCTGTGATCGCCTGGGCGATCTGCTGTGCGTCCGTGACTTCGAGACCGCCCGGGCTGAAGTCATGGCCTTGAAGATTGATCCCGAGTAGGAAGTCCGGCCCCACCTCGTCGCGAATCGCATCGATGACCCTCAGCACGATTCGCATCCGGTTCTCCAGCGACCCGCCGTACTCATCGTCGCGGTGGTTGGAAAACGGCGACAGGAACGACGCCAACAGGTAGCCGCCGTAGCCGGATTGAATCTCCACGCCGTCCATGCCGCCCTGCTTGGCGTGCCGGGCACCGATGGCGTGGCCGGCGACGATTTCGTCGATATCCTCGATCTCCATTTCCTTGGGCATCTCGAGGTTGAAGGGGCAGGGGGTGTTCGACGGTCCCCACAGCGCCCGCTCCGTGAAGGTCGAATGTCCTTGGCGGCCACCGTGTCCCAACTGCATGACGATCCGGGCACCGTGCTCGTGCACGGCATCACTGATCTTGCGCAGTCCCGGCACGATCTCGGGGAGCCACGCCCGCGGCTCGCCTGGCACATCTTGTGATGTCGGGTGAATCTGCGGAAACGCCATTCCGATCAGACCGACACCACCCATCGCGCGTTCGCGGTAGTAGGCGACGTGCTGATCCGTTGGTAGATAGTCTTTCGCCATCCCGGTCCCGTGGCCGGTCATGACCACGCGGTTGCGAATCTCCACATTCTTGCCCAGGGTGATCGGCTCGAAAAGGGCAGCCAAGGTCGAATCAATTGTCACAGCTGAAATCTCCAAGTCTTTTCGGAATGAAAACTGTTGCTGACGAACGTCTTATGCGGTGAGTGCCCCGGACCGACCCAAACGCAGGGCCAGTGCCGCAGCAGTGATCGCCGGATTGACCGCCGCCGACGACGGAAAGACCGAGGTGTCGGCGATCCACAAGTTGTCCAGATCGTGCGCACGCAGATTTGCGTCGACGACGCTGGCGGCCGGGTCATCGCCCATCACCGCGGTTCCGCACTGGTGCGAGGTGGCCTCGACGCCCAGGCTGCGAGTCAACACCACGGGGAAACCTGCTTTGCGCACAACGCTTTTCATCTCGGCAATGAGCGTCGTGTGGGCCGCGAGGTTCGTCTCGCGCCGCGCGAGGGTGATCTGCCCACCAGCTCCCAATGTCACCCGGTTTTCCGCCAGTGGCAGATCTTCGGTCTGGATGAAGAGATCCACTGTGTACTTGGTGATCTCGTCGAGAATCGGCATCGGCACCCAGGGCTTACCTATCTTGGCTTGCGGGCCGCGCAACTTGCCCAGACCCTGCACGTTGCCCAGCGGGTATTTGTTGGTGGGGCCAGAGCAGTACCAGTCGTTGATACCGATCGTCTTCTGGTACACGGCGTCGTTCTTGCGCCGCGGGTCGATCGCCAGGAAGAACGTGGTCACATGGGCCATGTAGTTGCGCCCGACCTGATCAGACGAATTCGCCAACCCTCTCGGATGGTCCTCGGAAGCCGAGCGCAGCAGCAGTGCGGCGGTATTCACCGCGCCGCAAGCCACGACGAAGCGTTTGGCACGAACCTGAATCCGGCGACCCCGCCACAGAATCCTGGCCGAAGTCACTCGCCGGCCCCTGGCGTCGGTGTCCAAACGGGTAACTTGTGCGCTGGTCAGCAACTGAACGTTGCCGGCTCCGTCGAGCAAGGCCGGTCGGATCGCCGACACGTCGGCATCGCCTTTGGCGTCGACCATGCAGGCGAACGAATCGCAGGTGTAGCACAGGACGCACGCACCGCCGGGACGGTGATCCAGGGCTTGTGGCGCCGAAAAAGGGTGCAAACCTTGGGTTTTGGCGCTATCCACCAACCGGGCCATGGCACCCTCGTGCGGGACGCCCGGGAATGGATAGTCCTGGGAACGCCAGGGATCGGTGGGGTCCTCCCCTTTGTTGCTGTGCACCCGGTACATCTGCTCCGCCTGGCAGTAGTACGGCTCGAGGTCGTCGTAGGAGATCGGCCACGCCGGCGAGATGCCATCGATGTGTTCGATTTCGCCGAAGTCGCACTCACGGAAGCGCGGCAGCGTTGCGCCGTAGAGTTTCGTATTGCCGCCGACATAGTGGTAGTTGCCGGGGACGAAATCGGTGCCGGTGACGGCGTCGCGCCACAGCGCGGAATTCTTGTATCGGCCCTTGGTATGGACAGCTTCGAAGGACCAGTTCTCCCGTTCGGCGGGGAGGAAATCGCCCTGCTCGACGATCAGGACCCGAAGTCCGGAGTCGCGAAGAGCGTAGGCAAGGCTGCCACCGCCCATGCCAGATCCGATGATCGCGATGTCGGTGTCCAGGATCTCCGGGGCATCGGTGATGACGTGCGGCCGGACGTCGGACATGGAAATGGCCATGACGAGCTCCCCTGCTGAGAGGACATGTGGAGTGCGCCGGACTACCAGGCGACACTCTCAAATTAGGACTGCGCAGCACCTCACCGGCAGCAGCACAATGTGAAACCCTGGCCGGCCGGCCTGCTCAGACCATGCAATTCGCTCAGTTGCTGTGGCGGTGCAGCAGATCGTGGCCGCGCACTGCGAACACCAGAGCCTGGCGGGTATCCGGATCATCGAGCGACCTGCCGAGCAGGCCCGTGATGCGGTCCAGCCGGTAGTAGAGGGTGCGCCGCTGCACAAACAGCTCCTGGGCGGCCTGCGACTTGTTCCCGTCGCAGGCCAAGTAGGTGCGCAGGGTCGGCAACAATGGGTTCGTGGCCTTGGCGTCGTGCTTCAGCACCGGCCCGAGCTCGTCTTCGATGTAACGGGCCAGCTCGGGCCCACCCGCCAGAGACGCCAACAGCCGCAGCACGCCGAGATCATCGAACCGGTGAACCGCCTTCTCCGGGCGCGCCGCGGCCACCGACGCGGCACTGCGCGCCTGGTCGACGGCGGCGGAAAGCTGGTTAGGACTGACGGGACGACTGATACCGGCTCGCACATTCAATGCGGAAAGCCGTTGTACTACTTGCTTTTCCGGGCAGGACCGGGTCAGACCCACGATCGCGAGGGTGTGTTCGCCAAGGTCGGCGACAACAGCCGGAACCTTCAGGTTGCGGCAGAGCTCCTCGATCGCCTCATCGCCGGAGTTTCCTGGCGGATTCTCCCGGCACACGAAGATGACCACCAGCGCGTGTTCACGAAAATCGCGACCGATGCGCAACGCCCTGCTCACGAACGCATCTCCGGAGATGTCGCCGAGAAGCAGCCGACTGACCAAGGCATTCTGGCGTTGCGCGGATCTGGCTCCGCTCTCGCGCGCACCGAGAAGCGTGATCGCGATGCCATCAGTGGCCCGGTCGAGCGCGTATCCAGCCGTGCCGGCCACCGCGGTGCCGTCGTGCACGACGTGCAGCCAGCCCCAGCGTTCCCCGCGCAGCACCACCGCCCGCCTGCTGCAGTTGTGGGCTTCGTTCGCGTTGCCGTCGCCGGCGACCGAGTCGTGGTCGATGCGCGAGTGGTGTTCCCATTCGGCCAGCACAGCGTCGCCGCCGGCGGATGCGCCCGAGTAGGCGACCACCTGGCAGGTGGCGTCCTCGAGCACGACGGGGTGGCCGACCTCAGCAGCCAGGGCGTCGGTGAACAGCACGGGGTCACGTCCGGCGAGGAGCAGCTGCATGAACGTCGCGTTGAGTCGCTCATAGGCGCTGAGGTCCAGGACGCGCTGATCGATGATCGACTCGTGGACTTGCGCGGAAACCTCGACGAACGGCAGTTCACCGTCGAGCCCGACCAGCGGGAACTCGCGCTCGCGAGCGGCGTTGATCAACGCCTCAGGCATGGCCTTGAAGGCGCGCCCACTCAGCTCGATGATCAGGACCGCCGCGCCTGCATCGGCGATTTCGGCTAGGTACCGGCGCTGCTGTTCCGGTGTCGATCCGATGCCGAGGCCTGCGGTCAGCAGCATCTCCCCACCACTGAGAAACTTTGCGATGTCGGGGATCTCGGTCGGGTGGACCCAGCGGATCGGCCGGCTGAGGTTCCGCTCGCCGGCGTAGACCTGCAGCGGGATACGACTGAACACTTCGAGCTCGAGGGCGGCCTGGACCGTCATTGCCATGTCGAACACACCTCCGGTGTCACATTGTGCAGGATATTTTCATATTGCTGCGCAGTTTGGGTCTGACGAGAATTGCGTCACGCTGTGCAGACTTGAGCGCAGGTCGCCACTTCAAGGGCTCAGATTTCGACCGACGACTGATCGACCGACCGGCTGCTACCGCCGGGGCGGCGCGAGAGTACGAAAGGATAGTTCATGCCTAGGCTCAACGGCGGACAGGTCATCGCCCGCATCCTCAAGGAATACGGAGTCCCCTACGTCGCCGGCATCCCGGGGCACGGCATCTGGGGTCTGATGGATGCCTTCAACGAGGACGAATCGAAGATTCCGTTCATCCAGACCTACCACGAGCAGAGTGCCGTCCACCTTGCAGACGGCTACTACCGGGTGTCCGGGCAGCCGATGTGCGCCGTCACCTCCATCGGTGCGGGCGCCTCGAACACCGTCCTCGGACTCGCCACCGCGTACAGCGACTCCACCAGCGTGCTGGTGATCACCGGTGGACCGCCACGCCACATGCGCGGCCGCGGCGTGCTTCAGGAGCTGGAGCGCCAAAAGGACAACGGGTTTCCGCAAGTGGCAGAAGCGGTTTCGAAGCGCAGCTGGGTCGCCAACAGCATCGAGGACCTCCCGTTCATCATGCACCGGGCATTCAGCACGATGCTGACCGGTCGGCGCGGTCCGGCCCACATCGAGGTGCCGTGGGACCTGCATGCCGAGACCGCCGAGGTCAACTTCCACGACCTGGCACGTCGACTTCCGGTGGGACTGCAGTACCCCGACCCGGAGGCGATCGAGCGTGCCGTCGCCCTGCTCGCCACTGCACAGCGGCCCGTGATCGTCGTCGGCGGTGGTGCGATCAGCGCCTACGCCACCGATGAGGTGCGCGCCCTGGCGGAAGGCCTCGACATCCCGGTCGTGACCACGTGGAACGGTAAGAGCGCTTTCCCTGAGGATCATGACCTGTTCGTGGGCAGCGTCGGCCAGACCGGCACCATCCATGGCAACTATCTCGCGGCAAACGCCGACGTGGTGGTGTCCATCGGTTGTCGGTTCACCGACTGGTCCGCGTCGAGTTATGCCAAGGGGCAATCGTTTTCGTTCCCGCCGGCCAAACTCATCCACATCGACATCGATCCGCACGAGATCGGCAAGATCTACCCGGCCGAGGTCGGCATCCTCGCCGACGCAAAGCCGGCGGTGGCTGCGATCGTGGCGTCGTTGCCCGCGAAACCGGATCGCACCGAGTATCTTGCCGAGATAGCCCAGCGCAAGGCCGACTGGGAAGCCGAACTCGCCGGACGACGCGACACCGACCGTTTCCCGTTCACCCTGCAACGTCCGCTGGCAGCTCTGCGCAATGTGATGGACCGCAGTGGCATCGTGCTGGTGGGTTCGGGTAACACCCAGGGCGCAGTCAAGCAGACCTTTCCGGTATACGAGCCGCGCACCCACCTAACGACGGGCGGCTTCTCGTCGATGGGGTGGCCCGTGCCGGCCGCGCTGGGAGCCAAACTTGCTGCGCCCGAACGTCAGGTCGCCACCATCACCGGTGACGGCGACTTCCTGATGACCGCCCAGGAGATCGGCGTGGCCATTCAGCACGACATCCCGGTGGTATTCATCGTCCAGGACAACTCCGGCTACATCTCCATCCGTGGTGGCCAACGCAATGCCACCGACCGCATCATCGGCACAGAGTTCAACCGGCCTGACGGCACACCGTATAGCCCGAGCTTCAAGGCGCTCGGTGAATCGTTCGGGCTCGAATCGTTCCGGGTGGATTCGGCCGCGGATCTGGAGCCGACGTTCAAGCGGGCATTCGACGCCAAGGCCCCTGTGCTGGTGGAGATTCCGACCGACCGTGACCTGGCCAGCCCGTTTGTGCCCGGCTGGCTCGATTTCCCGCCGCTGCCGCACATCACCGACGAGCGTGCAGACGAGTACCGCGAGCGACGCGCCAGCGAGCAACACCAGTAACCCAGCGCGTCAACCCCATTCAGCCTCGCCCCGGTCCGCCACCGCCACTGTGCCCCCCGCAGTGGCGGTGGCGGATCTTTTTGCATAACGACGGGTATGCAGCGAGCTCCGGTGCACCCTGCCAGGACTCCTGCGGGCAGCGAGAGCCCCGCAATGTCGAGGCCCAGCACCGCGAAGGTGCTGGGCCTCGGCATTGCTGACGCCACCCGTCATGACGGCGTCGGAGCGTCCTCCCGGATCAACCCCGCTGCGCGCAGATCTTCCCAAACCTGCTGTGGCACCGGGGCTTCGAACAGGTCTGCGTTGCGTTGCTGCTGTTCGGTGTTCCTGGCACCGACACAGACACTGACCACGGCGGGATGGGCGAAGGCAAACTGCAGTGCCACCGCGGGCAAGGCGACGCCATGTCGCCGGGCGATCTCCTCGATACGGCCGGCTTTCTTCAGTACGTCTGCGGGCGCCGGTCCGTAGTTGAACCGGGCGCCGTTGATGGGCCCGGTGGCGAGGACACCACTGTTGTAGACCCCACCGAGTACGATGCCGATGCCGCGCTCGGCGCAGGTCGGGAGTAGCTCGTCGAGTGGCTCCTGCTCGAGCAGCGTGTACCTGCCTGCGAGCAGGCAGAGATCCGAGTCGGTCGTCTTCACGGCTTCGGTCATGACGTCAGTTTCATTGACCCCGAAACCAATTGCCTTGACCACGCCCTGTGCACGCAGTGATTCCAGAGCGGGGAACGCGCTCACGATCGCTTGGCGAAAGTACTCGGGCTGTGCCGATCCGTGCGTGAATCGGTCACAGTCGTGGATGAACAACGCGTCAAAGCGATCGGTCAGCATCCGCTGCATGCTCTGTTCAACAGCCCGCATCACGCCGTCATAGCTGTAGTCGTAGGAGGCGACCAGCGGTGGAATGTTCTGATACTGACCGTTCTGCGTGGGTGCATCGAGGGCGGGCGTCAACACGCGGCCCACCTTGGTCGACAACACCAGCTGAGATCGATCGTAGCTGCGCAGGGCATGCCCCAGCCGGTACTCGCTCAGACCGTTCCCGTAGCCCGGCGCAGTATCGAAGTAGCGCACCCCCTGGTCCCACGACTGCGCCACCATCTCGGTCGCTTGGGTCTCGGTGAACGTCCCGTTGAAGTTCCCGATCGGCGCACCGCCATAGCCGATTGCGGTGAAAGCCAGTTTCGACCGTTCGTGGATTGTCTCGTGCGATACCTTCACGTCGGTTGCCCCATCGATGTCTGCGACGCCACCGGGGACGCCAATTGGTCCTGTCGGTCAACAGAATTGCTGCCATCCCTGAGGTTAGAGAGAACAACGCCCACGAGGACTGCACAATTCGTGAAGTAGGTCGTGCATGTTCTTCTCGTTGTGCCCGGTTCTGACGTGCGATGAAGTACGTAGTCTCTCAACGTAATACGAACATTTTCGAACGATTTGACCCGGACGCCGAATATCGGGAGTTCTCATGAACGCACACATTGGTTTCAAGCTCGACGCGCGACCATCGGAGGACGTCATCCCGTTGGCACTCGCGGCAGAGCAGGCCGGTTTCGATGAATTGTGGGTATGCGAGGACCTGGGCCTGGCCGGCGGCGTCGCGCAGGCGGCGGCGGCATTGGCGGTGACGTCACGCCTGCGCGTCGGACTCGGGATCGCGCCCGCCGCAGTCCGCAATGCGGCATATCTGGCAATGGAATTCAGTGCACTGTCCCGTGCATCCCACAATCGCTTTCACGCCGGCATCGGCCATGGCATGCCTGCGTGGCTGGAACAAGTGGGCCAGCATCCCGAGAGTCTCATGACCTGCCTTCGAGAAGTGACCGAATCGGTTGAACTCCTCTTGCAGGGCGAATCCGTCACATACCGCGGCAAGCACGTGCAGCTGGCTGAGGTGAAGCTCTTCCACCCTCCCGTCGCGAACCTTCGCATCAGCCTGGGCGTGCGAGGGCCCAAAGGTGTTGCCCTGGCCCAGGATCTTGACTGCGGTGTCATTCTCGCCGAAGGTTCCACCCCGGAATACGTGGCGGCGGTGCGAGATACCCTCGGACCGAAGGCACACATCACGGTGTTCGTCTGGTTCAATCTCGACCCCGACGATCGCACACGAGGGACAGAACAGTTACGCACCACTGTGCGGCAGGCGCTCAAGAAGCCCTATCTCGCCGCCCAGCTCGGCGACCTTTACGGCACGTCAGCCGAGGATGAGGCACTCCGCCGGCTGACCGTGTCCGGCGATGGACGAGCATGCCGGGCGGCCATAGACCGGCTGACCGCCAGTGGTGCCGACTCGATCGTTCTGCAGCCCATTCTGGGACAGGAAGAGCAGCAGATCGCCGTTGCCAGGACCAACCTGCTCAGCGGTGCGTAAAGTGTCTGCGGCTCAAGCGGTCAACTGTGTCGTCGAAAGGTAAGCGCGACAGCATGACTGACCAGATCGAATCAATCGCCCTTCCGGTCCGCGTAACCGTCGGCCCTCGACATCGCACCACGCGAAAGGCACTCATCCCCCGCGCGGACGAGTGGGAATGGCAATCAGAGGCCCGCTGTCGCGGCGAGGCGACGACGTTGTTCTTTCACCCCGAGGGCGAACGTGGGAGCGCGCGCCGAAAGCGTCAGAAAGCCGCCGTCGCCATCTGCTCGGACTGCGGCGTCCAGCTCGCATGTCTCAATCACGCGCTCCGCGTTCCTGAGATGTTCGGCACCTGGGGTGGGGTAACCGAGGACGATCGCAACCAGTACCTGGGCCTTGCTCGACATCCGAGGGTCGAACGCGGCCACCCCGTGGCGACTCAGCCGCCGTACTGCGGCTTCAGCTGACCCGCCAGCGCGGCCAGCGGGACGTTGGCCACGACGGTGCCACCGTCCATGGACCAACTGAAACGGTCTCGTGGACTTGGGCTTTCGCGGGACAGCGGCTGGTCCGGCATGTAGAGGCGCAGGGCATCACCGGTGAGCGCGAAAGCGCGGTAATTGCCCGAGTACCCGGGGCCGTCGCCGTCGGGCTGGAACTCCTCCACCGTGAACGGATAGGTGCCCGGCGCGTGCGGGGGCGCGGCCGCGTCGAGGACCGGCGGCAGGATCGGGGCAGCAGCGGCCGAAACCGCCTGGTTCGCATTGACTCCCGGCCGGAACAGGTCCGGTAGGTACAGCCGGCGGCCCGAGTTCATGTCGAACAGGAAGGATCGGTAGGCGTTGTTGGCCTGGATACCGAAGGGCTCGAACGTCTCGTGCACCACCACCGACTGCAGGCCGCCGGGGCCCGGGATGATCTCGTAGTCGGCGCGCGCGCTGCTGTCACGCGGCGTGGTGTTGCCGGTCGCGCGCCAGCCGTTGAACAGCCTTGTGTAGTAGTCACGCAATACCGGTCCAGCAGTCGGGTTGTCGATCAGCTCAGCCGGAACACGCAGCGTCAGAAGCATTTCCGCTTCGCGCTGGGACTTGACCACCGCGGTGCACGCACCACCGTCCCATACCGCGCCGAGCCCCGCGCATAAGCTGTCGATCGCCGCATGGGCTGCGGGTGCACCGGTGAAGCATGTCGTAGCGACAACTGTCGTACCCAGGGCAGCCAGGGCCGCCCGGACTCTACTTGCCACGTTTACCGTCCGCTCCGGCGAGCAGCACCTCGGCCGCCAGCCACCTGTCGCCCACCTTGCGCATCGTCATCGACACGCTGACGTAGTCGGTCCGTTTCTCTTTCACCCCGGCGCTGGACACGTCCTGCTTCACCGACAGCAGCACGTCGACGTCGTCGCCACGCACGTCCTTGACCGCCCCGTCCTCGACCACGCCCGTCGTGCTGACCTTGTTGTCGATCAACATCTTCCGCATGGTCGCCGCGGCCTTGCCGTAGGCATCCTTGAACTCGCCCGTCGCCCCGCCCAGCACATCGGCGAAGTTCTTGTCGATCGTGTTCTGATCGGTGGTGGTCAACATGACCGCGTAACCGCGCGCCGCCGCAAGGGCTTCTGCTGCCTCGGCGTCACGCTGATGCTGGGCGTAGACCAGTGCCCACGCGGTACCCGCGGCGGCCGACAGCGCGATGATCACGACGGCCACGGCCCAGCAGAGGCTGCGCCGGACGGCATAGGTTTTCGGTATCTTGGGCGCAGCGGTCTCCGCCGGCGTGGCCAGTTCGGCCTCGGCGGTCTCGCCCGCGTCCATGCCGACGTCGGATACCTCGGTGTCCTTGTCGGTCACAGGATTTCGACCCTGCTGGCCAGCCAGCGGTCGCCGACCTTCTCCATGGTCATGTCGATGCGGTTGCGGTCGATACGTGGGCTCGGGTTGTTCGCGTTGGTGATCGACTGATCGACGAACAGCAGCACCTCGACCTTGTCGGACGTCGCCGACTTGACCGCCGCCGCGACGACGATGCCCGTTCCGGAAGCCTTGTTGTCGATCAGCACCTGCCGCAGCTGCGTGGCGCCCTGGCTGTAGGCGTCCTTGAACTCACCGGTGGAACCGTCGAGCGACTTGCGATAGTTCTCGTCGATGTTCTTGGCGTCCAACGTGGTCAGCACCACGGCGTAGTCCTTGGCGGCCTGCAGTGCCGCGGCGCTCGCGGTGTTGACCTGGTACTGCTCGTATTGCCGCCAGCCCAGAAAGCCCAGCGCTGCCACCAGAATCGTGAACAGCAACGCGCACACCACCGCCGCCAGACCGACCCGGCGCTTCGAGGCCGCGGCAGGTTCCGCGTTCTCCACGGCCGCATCCGTCTCCGTCACATCGACGGCATCGGACTCGATCGACGGTTCGGCCGCCTCGGTTTCGGTGTCGTGCACCTGGTCGAATACGTCGGCGCTGGCAGTTCGTTTACTCATCACTTCTCACGTGTCTCGTGTTGCGTCAGTTCGGCATCGGAATCGGGTACGACGGACCCCCGTACGGGGTGTCGATCGTGTAGCCCGGGTAGTGCGGCGTCTTGTCGGTCACCGCGTGGGGGTCATAGCCCGGCGGCGGACCGGCAGTGTCGTCACCCGGAGGCCGTGGCGCGTTGCGCGCGCCGCGGACCAACAGCGATGGATCCTGATCCTCACAGTAGGTGTACTTGTACGGCTCGGGGAAACTCGCGTCCGACGGCGGGTGCCGCGGCAGGTTGTAGTCGCATCGGTACTTCGGGTAGATGTCACCGATCGCCCAGACGCCGCCATCGTGAACGACGGACGCGAACCGGTCGATGAACGGGTCCCGGTCAGGCCGCCAGATGTACTCGAGGCCCGGAATGCGTTGATAGATCACCTGCGAGGTCGTCGACAGGTTGCCGAGGATCTGCACCACGTTCTGCCGGTTGTCGGCGATCAGGTTGTCCAACGTCGCCAGCTGCGGCTCACCGCGCTCGACCAGGGTGCGGAAACCGCCGTCCATCTTGTTCACACCGTCGAGCACCTTGGTCAGGTCGTTCGTGGTGGCGGCCAGGCCCGGACGCACATCGGCGACAGTGCTGAACACGACGCGCGTGGTGCGAATCATGCTCACGGTCTCCGGCAGCACCGAATCCACGGTATTGGCCAGCAAACTCGCGCCGTCCAGGATCGCGGCGAGCTTGCGCGGGCCGTCCTTGGTGACGTGCAACTCGTTGAACATCTTGCCGAGCTTGTCGGCATCGAGCTGCGCCAGTGCACCGCGGCTGTGGTCGATGATGTGCGGCAGGGTTACCGGGATACTGGCCTGCTTGCCCGAGATGACCGCGCCGTCAGTGAGATACGGGCCGCCGCCGTGCTCCGGCCGGAAGTCCAGGTACTGCTCCCCCGCCGCCGACAAGCCGGAGACTCGCACCGGGCTGTCGGTCGGTATGTGGGCAGACGAGTCGACCGAGGCCACCGCCTCGACACCGTTCTTGGTGAGGTTGACCGCCGCGACGTGACCGATCGGGATGCCGCGCAACGTGACGTCTTGATTGGCCAGCAGCCCACCGGATTCCGGAAGCATGATCCGGATGGCGATGGTCCGGTGGAACGGGTTGAACCGCAGACCGTCGATGGCGATGTAGCCGAACGCGATCACGGCGGTGGCCAGCAGGCCGAACAGCGCGAGCACCACCTTGCGGCTCGCCACCGCCTTCACGATCCGAATGACGAACGCCACCAGGCTGTTCAGCGCGTTCATCGGGTTCGGTCCGATCCGTAGATACGGCCGAGCAGCATGTTCCACTCGTAGCGCAGGCTGCCGATCATCAGGTGCCAGTCGGTGCCGTCGGGTCCGTGGATGCCCGGGTCGCCCGCGTAGTTCTTGTCGGGCAGTGCACCGATCGCGATCCTCGAGATCTCCGCCTCCACGTGCACGGCCGTGGAACTGGTGGCCTTGACCAGGATGCCGATGAGCCGGTTGAAGGCGGTCAGCGAGATGTTCGGGTCCATGGCGATCTCGTTGAACACCGCCGACAGCTTGTTCACGTCGGCGGCGACGCTGCGGGTGTCAGTGCCCTGCATCGACGGGAACTTGGACAGCTGCCGCGTGATTCGGCCGACGTTGTCCACCACGTCCATGATCCGCGTGGTGTTGTCGGAGATGACCGCCAGCGCGGGGGCACCGGCGGACAGCGCGGTGTCGATGCTCTGCTGATGCCGGGCGACCTCGGCTGCCATGTTCGACGTGCTGCGCAGCGTCGCGTCCAGTTGCGCTGTCCGCGCCGTCATCTTCGACAGGAACTGGTTGGTCTCGGCGATCAGCCCGGCCAGCTTCTCGCCGCGCCCGCCGACGACCCGGCCGGCGCCGTTGACATCGGTGGTCAGGGCGCGGATGGCGCCGCCGTTGACGAGCATCGCCAGTGAGTTGAGGAGTTCCTCGACCGTCGGGGCCGCTGCCGTCGACCCCAACGGGATGGTGTCGCCGTTGCGTAGCAACGCACCACTGTCCGCCTTGTCGTCCGGCGGCCGAATCTGCAGGAAAACGTCGCCGAGCGGTGTGGCCGAACGCAATTCGGCCGTGCTGCCCACCGGCAGCGGTACATCACGACGGATCCGCATGGACACCTTGGCCGTGAAATCCACCGCCTCGATCGACGTGACCTCACCGATGTCCGCGCCGTACAGCCGCACTTTCGCCTTCGACGGCAGATTCAGCGCGTCGGTGAACACCGCGTTGAGGTCGTAGGTTCCGCCTCTGGATCCGGGGGACGGCAACGGCACGCTGTCCAGGCCCGCAGCGCAGCCGGTCATCAGCAGGACGCCGCCGAGAACGCCTGCCCAGCGCGCTCCTCGCACAACCGATTTCACGCTCATCGCGTCGGCCCTCCCGGAGCGGGGGCAGCCGGAGCGGGGGCAACCGGGGCCGATGCGCCAGGCTTCGGCGGTTCACCCTGACCTGACGGGCCGATACCGTTGGCCATCAGATCCATCATCGACGTCAAGCCGAAGTCCGGGCCGTAGTCCTGCAATGTGCCGGTCGCACAACCCAACTGCTTGAGGCCCATCAGGTTGCAGAGTTCCTTGTTCAGCTGGTTGTACGCCAACAACTTGTCGGTCAACAGGTGGCCACGGATGCTGCCACCCACCGGGTCCAGCACGTTGTAGACGTTGTCCAGCGTCAGTGGCAGGACGTCCAGCGTCTCTTCCAACTCGCGCTTGTGGTCCGAGAGGGACCGCATCACAGGGTCCAGGTCGGCGAACGCACCTTTGAGTTGATCGCGGTGCCGCTCCAGCAGCCCGCTGACCTCTTCGAGGATCTCGTTGGCCTTGGCTCCCGTGCGCCCCGACCCGAGATTCTGGTCGGCGAGGATGTCGCTCAGCTGATGAACGTTGCTGCCGAATCTGCGCACGGCGTCATCGTTTTCGGCCGCGGATTGGGTCAGGTCCGAGACGCTGCGAATGATCTCCTGCAGGTTCTTCTCTGTCTTGGCACCACCGTCGGGTCCGACCTTGAGGGCCTCCGACAACTTGGTCAGCGTCGACTTGATCTGGGTGCTGTTCTCCGAGCTGATCCGGGACCCCAGATCCACCAGATCGCCCAGCGGCCCACCGCCTTGGGGGTTCCCCTTCAGGGCGGTACCCAGTTTGTCGATCATGGACAGCGTCTTGTCGAACTCGACGGGAGTCCTGGTGTGGCCCAACGCGATCAGATCGCCGTCGCGCAGCTTGTTTCCGCCACGGTAGGGCGGGGTCAGCTCGACGTGCCGGTCGGTGAGGATCGAGGCGGAGACGGTAGCGGCCGTGACGTCGCTGGGGATCGGGATCTTCTTGTCGATGTCCATGGTGACCTCGATGTAGCCCCCCTTGTTGACCACCGAGTCGACCTTGCCGACCTGCATGCCGAGCACCGACACCGCGTTGCCGGGATACAACCCGACGGCGTCCTGGAAATGCGCCGTCACGGTGATGTTGCGGTGCCACATCCGCGGCACCACGGCGGCCGCGGTCGTCACCAGCGCGACGATCGCGATGACGACGATCACACCGATCATCAAGGCGCGCTTACTCATTTGCAGTCCTTGAAGTATTCGACGATGTTGAACTGGCGGGCCCGGCCGCTGATCGCGCACATCCAGGAATCGACCATGATCCCGGCGGGCAGCGTGATGTCGGCACCGTTACCGCTACCGGTGAGGTTGGCGATGTTGCGCGCGGTGATCGGCGCGACCTGCAGGATGCTGCGGACCAGGGCGTCGTGATCGGCAAGCAGCTTGGCGAATTCGTGCAGGTTGGTGATCAAGGCGTCGAGCTGCGGCTCGTTGGCCAGCAATGTGTGTGCCCGGTCGGCAAGCAGCGTCACTCCGTCGAACAACCGCTGCATCGCGGCCCGCCGGGTGGTGATCTCGCCGAGAATCTGGTTGCCCTGCAACACAAGTGCGCCGAGGTCGGCCTTCTGCCGATGCAACAGCGCGGCGATGGTGTCGGCGTTCGTGATCAATGTGCCGAGCTGGTCACGGCGGGACTGGATGACCCCGGCCAGCGAATTCAGGTTGGTCAGCGCCTCCGGCAGCGCGTCGGGCACACCCTGCAGGCTGCCACTCATCACGCGCACCGACTCGGCGATCTTGTCCGCATCGAGCGGCGACAGCGTGCTGGTCGCACCCTCGAGTGTCTTCTGCAAGTCATACGGCACCTCGGTATGACTCAATTTGATGGTGTTGCCGGCGAGGTGGCCCGCGCCCGCCGGGCTGATCTCCAGGTACCGCGAGCCCAAGATGGTCGTGAGTTTGATGGCCGCACGCGTTTCTGTGCCCAGCCGGACGTTCTTGTCGGCTTTGAAGGTCACCACCACGTGGTCACCGGCCAGCTCGACGTTCTGCACCTCCCCGACGTTGATGCCCGCGATGGTGACGGCGTTGCCGGATTTGATCGCGGCGGCCTGGGCGAACTCCGCGGTGTACTGCTTCTTGCCGACGTCCAGGATGCTGACCAGCACCACGGCGGCGACCATCACGACGATGACCGTCAGGCCGATCACCCCGAGCCAGAACTTGTTGTAGTCCTCCAGGACTCGCTTGCGCCCACCCGGGATGTTCGCCGGGCGGAGGGGGCCACCGAACAGGCTGCTCATCGGCACACCGCCGTGTGCCAGGTCTCGTTGCCGTTGCCCGGCGTCGCCGCGACGACGAACCGGCGGAACCAGTTGAGCAAGCCGCGCCACAGGCCGAAATCGAGGTCGCAGACGTAGACGTCGATGTAGGTACCCTCCTGGCCCGCGCGGGCAAGTCCTTTGAGCAGCAACGGCACGTTGGCCACCGCGTACGCCAGACGGGCCTTGCCGTCGGTGACGCTGTACTTCAGGAAACCCGGCTCACGATCGATGAACTGCTGCATCTGCGGGGTGATCGCGTTGACGATCGCCGACAGCCGCGTCACGTTGGCGGTGATCGATCCCACCGACGAGACCAGCTCGTCGCGCCGGCCGTTCAGGGCCGCGATCGACACCGAGGTTTCGTGCAGCATCGTCTGCAGGTTGGCGCTCTGCGCGGCCAACGTCGTCATCAGCCTGTCCAGGTTCGCGATCAAATCACCAAGAGCCGCATCGGGACCCGCGAGCGTCTGCGTCAACACCGAGGCCTGGGTCGTCAGGGTCAGCAGTGATCCCTGGTTGCCCTGGAATGCCTGAATGATGGCGTTGGTCAGGTTGTCCACCTGCTGCGGGTCGAGCTCGGTGAACAGCGGCTCGAAACCGTTGAGCATGTATGAGATGTCGAACGACGGATTGGTCCGGCTCTCCGGAATCTGGGCTCCGACAGCCAGTTTGCGCTTGTCGCCCTCACCCTGACTCAAACCCAGGTACCGCTGCCCGATGATGTTCTGGTAGGTCACCGAGGCCAGCGTGTTGGTGTACAGCGTCTGATTGCTGCGCACCTGGAACGAGACCTTGGCCTGGTTGTCGGGCGTCAGCTCGATCTTGTCGACCCGGCCGACCCGCACCCCGGCCACCCGCACATCGTCGCCTTCGGCCAATCCCGACACATCGGAGAAGATCGCCGAATAGCTCGAGGTCGGCCCGGCGACGTTGCGCTGCAAGGTCGCGAAGACCATCCACGTGACGGCCACGGAGAAGACCAGGAACAGCGTCAGGAACACGACGGTGCTGCGCTTCAATTTCACGGCTGTCCCTCCGGGATCGGAGTGACGTGCACGTCCTGCCCACGGGCCACCGGGCCCAGTAGCAACTGAGTGGCGGAAGTGGCCGGGCCACCGACGATCTGGCTCAACTGGTCCTTCTCACTCGGGCTGCCGACCGGCCCCACGGTGCCGCCGTAGAGGGGCGCGGACTGCTGCTGAACCTGTCCGGCGGGCGCGGGTGCGCCGGCTTCGGCCGGCAACGGCGGGCCCGGGGGCACGGGCGTGGCCTGCGGCCCAGGCGCCGGTCCCGCCTGCGGCGCGGGTGGCGCGTTCGGGTCCGGCGGGCCGGGGAACTCCGGCACGATGGGGACCGAAAAGCGCGGCGGCGCAATGTTGGGACGGTTTTCGGTCACCCACGGTGGGGTCGCCATCCCCATCGATTCCAGGCCGGGCTTGAGGTCGGGCGCGGTCGGGGTTTCCGGTGCGGTCTTGCAACTCGGCCCCTCCATCGCGCCGTACCGCGGGCAGTCCGCCCGGGTGTACTGGCGCGACGGGTTCATCGAGATGACCGCTTTCCAGATGATGTGGCCGGTGTCCTGGTTGACGCCTTCGTCGTAGATCTTGTTGGCCAGCGCCTGCAAACGTGTTGAGACGCCGTGGAATTCACCCGCGTGGTCGGCGAGCACGCCGATCCCCGGCGTCAGGCCGGTGCTCACCTGGATCATCCGGTCACTCTGGTGCTCGAACGCATCACCCAGCGTGCCAGTGGTATTCAGGCCACCCGACAGGAAATTGGTCAGTTGCGTGCGCTTCTCGGCGAACGTCCGCATCGGCTGTACCGAGCTGTCGAGCGCGGTGAACAGGTCCGGCGACACCGTGCGCAGGCTCTCGGCCGCGGCCTTCAAGGCGGACAACGTCGTCGGGCCCGTGTCGTCGGACTTCACGACCGTATTCAGTTGCTGCATGATGGCGTTCACGTCATGTCCCGCGTCGGTGATCTTCTGTCCGCGGCCGTGAGTGGCCTCGGAAATGGCCGCGAAGACACCGACATTGTTGGCATCGGGTGACTGGCCGACAGCCTTGAGCAGCTGGCGCAGCTTGGCCAGCACGTTCTGGAACAGCACCGTCGGCAAGGTCTGGTCCTCGAGCACCACGTCACCGGAACGGATGGGCCGCGCCCCGTCGCCGTTCTGCACCAACTGCACCGCCGACACCGCAAAGATGTTGGCAGGCACCACGCGCGCGGTGACGTTGTCCGGGATCTGCGCGGCGAACTGCGGCTGGATGTTGACGTGCACCACGTTCGGCTGGCCGTGCTGCGACGGCGTCACACCCGACACCATGCCGACGATCACACCGCGGAACTTGACGTCGGACCGTTCCGGCAGGCCGTCACCGATGTTGATGAGCTTGAGCTCCACCCGGACGAAATCGTCCAGCTTGCCTTGCGATTTCACCACCATGAGGACCGCGGCGAACGAGGCGATCACCGCGAAGCACAAGCCGATGACACCCAGCTTGCGGTCGGTCGATCCGCGCGGGTCGTGGTCGAACGAGTTGGCCATCAGCCACCGAACCTTGCACCGCTGATGACGCCCCACAGCGCCATGGTGAGCAGCATGTTGACGATCATCACGACCGTGACACTCCCGCGCATCGCGCGGCCGGCCGCCACGCCGACGCCGGCCGGGCCGCCGGAGGCGAAATAGCCGTAGTAGCACTGGATGGTCGACGAGATGAACACGAAGATCACGGCTTTGACGGTGGCGAACAGCACGTCGCGGCCCTCGAGGAACAGCCCGAAGTAGTGCAGATAGGTACCCGTGGACTGACCGGCCACGACGCTGACCAGCTGGCACGACAGGTAGGCCAGGGCCAGGGCCGCGAGGAACAGCGGGACCACCGCGATGACCGAGGCCACCACCCGCGTCGCCACCAGGTAGGCCACCGAGTTGATGCCGAGGGTGTCCAGCGCGTCGATCTCGTCATTGATCCGCATCGCGCCGAGTTGTGCGGTGAAGCGGCAGCCGGCCTGCGCGATGAAGGCCATCGCGATCATCGCCGGCGCCAGTTCTCGGGTCGTCGCGAAGGACGAGACCAGGCCCGTCGCCGGCCCCAGGCCCAGCAGATTCAGAGCGTTGTAACCCTCGACCGCGACCAGTGCCCCGGCCGTGACACCGAGCACGCCGGCCACGTTCAGCGTGCCGCCGCCCACCACGATGGAGCCGTTGCCCCACGTGATGTCGGAGAGCAGCCGCAGCAGTTCCTTGCGGTAGCGCAGCCACATCGTCGGGATGGCCAGCACGACCTTGCCGAAGAACTCGATCATGTGGCCCGTGCGCCCGGCCGCCTTCAGCAGCCCGTTGCCGACCGCGGTGAACGGCCGCAACAGCTGCGGCGTGAATGTTGAGGGAGCGGCCATGTCAGATCGACGTCTTCGGGAACACGATGACGTACAGCTGGCTCATCACCACGTTGACGATCATCATCAGCAGCACCGATTCCACCACCGCGGCGTTCACCGAGTTGGCCACGCCGGCCGGACCGCCGCGGGTGTCCAGGCCCTTGTGGCAACTGATCACCGCCACGATGACACCGAAGACGATGGCCTTGACCATTGCCAGCGCGAGGTCACCGACGGTGGAGAACGACGAGAACGTCGCAATGAACGAGCCCGGTGTGCCGTTCTGCAGGTAGACGTTGAACATATAGCTCGCCAGGTAGCCGACGAAGCTGGTGACGCCGGTCAGCAACACACCGATGAGAACGAGTGCGACCAGCCGCGGCACGACGAGGCGCTGGATCGGGGACACGCCCATCACCTCCATGGCGGAGATTTCCTCACGCATGGTGCGCGACCCGAGGTCCGCGCAGACGGCCGACCCGACCGCGGTCGCCAGTAGCAGCGAGGCCACCAGCGGAGCGCCCTGCCGGATGACCACCAGACCCGTGGCCGCACCCGACAGCGACGACGCACCGACCTGACCGGCCAGCAGCGCGAACTGGATCGACAGCGTCACGCTGATCGGGATCGTCACCAGAACCGTTGGGGTGAAGGCGGTTCCGGCCATGAACGCAGCCTGATCCAGGAACTCGCGCACCTGGAAGCGACCCTTGATGATGTCGAAAAACAGGTACTCCAGTGTCCGCAGGCCGAGCACGATCTGCCCGCCGGCGGTGCTCAGCGACGCGATCGGGTGGTTCTGTAGATAACGCTTGACCCAGTCGATGGCCTCGGCGATGGCGCCCCACTTCGCCACTCCCCTTGGTTGTGCCTGGTCGGTCATCGGGCTGCCGCTTCCCGGCCGGACTGCGGCCACTCGGTGGCGATGCCGCGGCACACCAGTTCATTGCTTGCGAGGGTCTGTGCGAGCAACTCCTCGCGACTCGGCTTCTGGCCGTAGCGCAGCGCGATACCGAAGGGGATGGCGCAGATCGTCTGGGCGGTGGCACGTACGTCGACGTCGGCACGGATGTAGCCCTGGTTGATGCCGTCGTGCAGCATCGTGGCGAGCACACGGACGCCGTCATCGAAGAGTCGCTGGAACTCCTCGGTCATCTGCTGATCGACACCGGCGGCCTGCACCACGATCAGCTGCATCAGGCGCGGCTCATCAGCCAGCAGTTCGCTGTAGGCCATGCCGATCCCCAGCAGGTGATCGCGGAATTCGGTGATGGACGTCAGCCGTCCCGGGGTCGTGTCGCCGATCGCGGCGAGGACCCGGGCGTTGACCTGGCGCACCGCGTGGTCGACGATGTCGCGCTTGTTCTCGAAGTACCGGTAGAACATCGAGTGACCGGACCCGAGGCGCTTGGCGATGTGACTGATCGAGGTCTGGTGATATCCCCGCTCGGCGAATTCCGCCAGCGCAGCTTCGATGACCTCTTCACGCACCAACTCAGCGCGTTTCGCACGCTGGCGTTCCGCCATGGTTGCGCGCGCCTCGCCTGTCACGCGGATCACAGTAGCGTATCGATTCCGGTTTCGGACACAGTCTTCGCGAAACGGAATGAATTGTCTCGCGAGGACGTCCGAGGGCGGCGACGGTTTGCTGAAGTTCGCACTCGACGTTGCCGCTGCACAGTAGGGCGGGTTCCTCGACCGTGGGGCCGTTTGACCTTTTTCACCAAATACCCACAGCTTCGAGCGGGACTGTGGTAGCCCACAGCGCCGCACTATCCTGCCCCCATGGCAATGGATCGGATCACCGTCGAAGTTCGAGATGGCATCGCCTACGCGACGCTCAACCGGGCCGACAAGATGAACAGCCTGGATCTGCCGATGCTGGAAGCGCTCGCCACGGTCCCCGATCGATTGGCTCGCGACCGTTCGGTGCGCGTCGTGATTCTGCGTGGCGACGGGCGCGCGTTCTGCACCGGGCTGGACTTCGCCGGAGCGAAGTTGCAGGGTCTGAGCGCCGTGCGCAACTTCGGCAAGTTCCCAGGGCAGAAGACCAACCTGTTCCAGCAGGCCTGCTGGGCTTGGCGCGAGTTGCCGGTTCCGGTGATCGCGGCCGTACACGGCCACTGCTACGGCGGCGGCCTGCAGGTGGCCCTGGCCGCCGACTTCCGAATCGCGACGCCGGACTGCAAGCTGTCGGTCATGGAGGCCCGGTGGGGCCTGATCCCGGACATGACCGGTTCGGTGACGCTGCGCGAGCTCCTGCCGATGGATGTGGCCAAGCGGCTCACCATGACCGCCGAGGTGTTTTCCGGGGCCGATGCCCTGGGCTACGGACTGGTCACCGCCGTCGCCGACGACCCGCTGCTCGCCGCCGAGGAGCTGGCCGCCCAGCTGATCGAGCGGTCCCCCGACGCGCTGGCCGCCACCAAGAAACTGTTCGACTCGACCTGGACGTCACCGCCGCGCTGGGCGTTCTGGACCGAATCGCTCTTGCAGCTACGACTACTGCGGGGGCGCAATCACCGGTTGGCCCGCAAGGCCGGGCGCGACGGCAGTCCGGTTTGGGCGCCGCGGTCGCTGGGCTGAGGTCCGGACTTGCCGTCCGGCTTCGACTTCGGGCTGGGCTCGGGCTTGGGTGTCAGTGCCTTCGTCGCCTTCGTCAGACCGTTGGCGAGTCCGGCCAACGGGTTGGGGACCTGACCTGATGTCTGTGACGGCGGCGTTTTCTTCGGCTTTTTCGGCGGCGTCTGGGCGATGGTGACGTCGGGTGTGACGGACGACGTCGTGACGGGCCTCAGCGCCGCCACCGGGGTGAAGGCGCCGGGCTGCATGGCAGCTGCGCGGACCTTGTTTGCCTCGGTGGCAATGGTGTTCGCGACGACGTTGACGGCGTTGGTCACCACGCCACCCGCGGTCTGGACGCCCGCCATGAACGCGCGCAGCGGATTGCCGCTGTTCGCCAGCTCCTGAGCCACGGCGTCGGGTACATGGAACGCGCCGGCAAGGAAGAAGTTGAAGCCCGGGAAGATCACGGCCGCAACCACATTGATCACGCCGATCACCGCGACCTGGAACACGCCGCGCGGCATGACCGTCGGCTCCGGATTCCGGACGACGGGTGCGTTGAGCGCGTCGTAGGTCTGCTGGCGGAACTGCTGGAACGCGTTGAGCACCGCGCCCGGCCCACCGACGATCGCGGGAGGAATGTTGAGCAGGCCCACCACGCCGACCTCGAACGCGTTGAGCGCCCGCTTCGCCGGAATGGCGGCGTCGGCATCGATCGCCTTGTCCATGGCAGCGGCCGTGGGTCCTGTCATCGACGCGGCGGCGATGCCGAGGGCCTTGAGTGGTCCGTTCGCCGACAAGGCGGAGAGGAACACCCCCGGCTCCTGCAGCGTCGTGGTGACACCTGTGGTGACGGTCTGCGCCAGCAGCGGGCAGATGATGGAGCAGTAGATCCCCTGGTTCTTCACGAAGCTGGTGATCAGCCCGCCCGGTGGAACTGTTGCGGCCAAAAGGATTTCCCGCGTCACGGCCGGCGGAGATGGATGGCCGGAGGCAGGCGGGGCGGGCGGCGCCGGTGCGATGATGGCCATGGCGACGGCGGTCGCGGCGAGAGCAGTGGGCAGGCGTGCGGACAGTTGCATCGTGATCCCCTTGCGCAGCGGTGTACGAGTACCACGATCCAGCGGGCCATCCGGTTCAATCGGCGCGGGAATCGATCTGCGCGGTCAGAGCGCCGAGGCTGATGAGCAGGTTCCTGGTCGGCGGCTGCGCGAGGTCGGCGACCGTGGTGGTGTTCAGCGACGCATAGAACGCCGCTTTGGCCTGGGCCAACGCCGTGCGAAGCCGGCATGCCGACTGCAGCGGGCAGTCCAACCCACTGCAGTCGACCAGCTCGGTGTCACCATCGTCTTCCAGCGACCGCACCACGTCGCCCAGACGTGCGGTACGGCCGGCTGAGGTGAGGGCCAGGCCGCCGCCGCGACCGCGGTCGGCGTCCAGCCACCCGGACGCCGCCAGGTGCGCACACGCTTTGGTCGCGTGCGTGTACGAGATTTGCATGTCCTCGGCGATCTGCCGCGTCGAAATCCGCAGCCGGCCGTCTTCAGCGGCGAGCCGGATCAAGATCCGCAGCCCGACGTCACTGAAACCGGTCAACCGCACATGACCACGCTATTTAATCGTCATTTCTGATGCAAATAAAGATGCAGGTGGGCGGCGCCCCTGCCGAGCAGGAACGCCGCCACACCAACGCGCGCCGGTCAGCTCGTGAGGTACTTCTTGAGCTCGGCCCGGGCGAGAGCGTTCTTGTGCACCTCGTCGGGCCCATCGGCGAATCGGAGGGTCCGGATACCCGCGTACATGGCGGCGAGCGGGAAGTCCTGAGAAATACCACCGGCACCGTGCACCTGGATGGCCTTGTCCAGAATCCACTGCACCGTCAGCGGCGTAGCGATCTTGATGGCCTGAATCTCGGTGTGCGCGCCGCGATTTCCGACGGTGTCCATCAGCCATGCCGTCTTAAGGACCAGCAGCCGCAGCTGTTCGACCCGCACGCGGGATTCCGCGATCCAGTCCCGGATCACACCCTGCTCGGCCAGCGACTTGCCGAATGCCACCCGATCGGCGGCGCGCCGGCACATCATCTCGATGGCGCGCTCCGCGACACCGATCGCGCGCATGCAGTGGTGGATGCGGCCCGGACCGAGACGCGCCTGGGCGATCGCGAATCCGCTGCCCTCTTCGCCGATCAGGTTCGACACCGGAACCCGCACATCGGTGAACCGCAACTCGGCGTGCCCGCCGTGGTCGTTGTCGTCGTAACCGAATACCTCCATGCCGCGCAGCACTTCGAGGCCCGGAGTATCCCGGGGAACCAGGATCTGCGACTGCTGACGATGACGTTCCGACGCCGGGTCCGTCTTGCCCATCACGATGAACACCTTGCAGTTGGGGTTCATCGCGCCGGTGATCCACCACTTGCGGCCGTTGATGACGTACTCGTCGCCGTCACGGACGATGGACAACTCGATGTTGGTGGCATCGGAGCTGGCCACGTCAGGTTCGGTCATGGCGAAGGCGGAGCGAATCTCACCGTCCAGCAACGGCTCGAGCCAGCGGCGCTGCTGCTCCTCGGTGCCGAACTCGTTGAGCACCTCCATGTTGCCGGTGTCCGGGGCGGCACAGTTGAACACCGCAGGTGCCAATTGGATACTGCGGCCGGTGATTTCGGCCAGCGGCGCATATTGCAAGTTCGTCAGGCCGGCGCCCTTCTGCCCCGGCAGGAACAGATTCCACAGACCGCGGCGGCGCGCTTCGGCCCGCAGCTCCACGAGCACCGGCACGCTGTCCCAGGCCCATCGGTTGTCGAGGGCGGCAAGCTGCTCGTGGAACGTCCGCTCCGCGGGGTAGACGTGGCTGTCCATGAAGGCCGTGAGTTCGGCGACCATCTCGTTGGTCTTGGCGTCGTACGCGAATTCCATATCAGTGCTCCTTGAGTGCGTTGAGTCCGAAGTCCAGCAGGGAGTGCACCGCGTCCCCGGCGAACGAGAAGCCGTCGCCAACGGTCTGGCCGTTGACGTAGCGGTAGTGGATACCTTCGAAGATGCCCGCCATCTTGAAGAAGGCCAGGCCCAGGTAGAAGCCGAAATCACCTAGTGGGCGGTCGATTCCGGCGCGGTAACGGTCGATGATCTCCTCCTCGGAGAGGAAGCCCGGTGCTTCGCTGACGTCAGAGACCTCCGGGTTACCCGATGCGGCGAGCCGCCCGTACGCGACCATCAGCGAAAGATCGGTCAGCGAGTCACCGATGGTGGCCAGCTCCCAGTCGAGCACTGCCGCCGGCTGGTCGTGCGAGTCGATCAGTACGTTGTCCAGGCGGTAGTCGCCATGCACGATGCCGGGCTTTGAGTCGGCCGGAACCCGCTGCGCCAACGCCTGATAGAGCTCCTCCATGGCGGGCAGATCCCGGGTGCGGGCCGCCGCGAACTGCTTGCGCCACCGCTCGACCTGACGCGCCAGGAAGGCTTGGGGCCGACCGAAATCGGCCAGACCCACCGAGGCGGGATCCACTGAATGCACGGTGACCAGCGTGTCGACGAGCCGCTCGGAGATCGCCCGGGTGCGCTCGGCGCCGAGCGCCTCCAGTTCGGTCGCGCGGCGGTACGGAGACCCGTCGACCTCTGCCATGACGTAGAACGGCGCACCGAGCACCGCGACGTCGTCGCAGAAGGCGTACATCGTGGGCACCGGGACCGCGGTGGGCGCCAGCGCCGACATCATCCGGTATTCGCGGCTCATGTCGTGTGCGGTGGCCAACAGCTCCCCGACGGGGGGCCGGCGAACGATCCACGATGAATTTCCGTCCGTGACACGGTAAGTCAGGTTCGACTTGCCGCCGGCGATCAACGCGGCGGTCAGATCGCTGCCTGCGCCCGGCACCGCAGACGGCAGCCACGCACCGAGCCGGTCCAGGTCCAGCCCGGGCAGATCGACGTTTGTGCCGGCGGTCATCAGACCCCACCGCCCAACAGCACGCCGCCGTCGATCGTCAGGGTCTGACCGGTCATCCAGCCGGCGTCGTCCGACAGCAGGAACGCGACAACCGAACCGATATCTTCGGGCACTCCAAGGCGTTTCAGCGCGTAGTTCTTGCTGACCTCGTCCTCGCGCCCTTCGTACAGCGCGGTCGCGAACCGCGTCTTGACGACGGCCGGGGCGACGGCGTTGACCCGGATATTCGGACCGAGTTCATAGGCCAGCTCCTCGGTCAGGTGGATCACCGCGGCCTTGGACACCCCATACAGGGCAATTCCCGGGGCGGGCCGCAGGCCGGCGATCGACGCGACGTTGACGATGGCGCCGCCATGCTCGGCCTGCCAGGCCCGGTTGACCTTCTGCACCCACGACAGCGCCGACAGCACGTTGACTTCCAGAATCTTGCGCGCGGCATCCATGTCGATGTCCATGAGTGGGCCGTACACCGGGTTGATGCCCGTGTTGTTGACGAAATAGTCGATGGTCCCGAACTTTTCGAGGGCCTTGGCCACCACGGCGTCCTGGTGTTCGGTGTCATCGGCCCGGCCGGCCACGGCCAGCGCGACGTCCGGGCCGCCCAGCGTCTCGACGGCAGCGTCGAGCGCTTCCTGCTTGCGCGCGGTGATCACCACCTTCGCGCCGTCGTCGACCAGACGCTGGGCAATGGCGAACCCGATGCCCCGACTGGCACCGGTGACGATCGCGGTCTTTCCTTCGAATCGCGTGCTCATGTCAACTTCCTTGGTGAGTTGGCGGTACAGAGCCCCAACGACGTGGGACACATAGGCGAAGTGTGCCACACTGGCACACAGCAGCGCAATGTCCCATAATGGGTGCATGTCCGGAGCTGATTCGACGACGCCCGCCCCGCCTTCGCGACTGGGCACGGCCTTGAGCCGCCAGGCCGCGGTCGACGCGGCGACCCGGCTGTATCTGGCGGGCGAGCCGGTCGACATGTCGGCGCTGGCCGCCGAACTCGGCATCGGCCGCTCGACCCTCTACCGACTCGTCGGCAACCGGGAAGACCTGCTGGCCACTGTGCTGGCCGAGGCCACCGAACGCACCTTCCGGCGCACCGTCGCCGACATGGCCGCCGAGGCCGGACCCGACGCCGAACCGCCCGGCGGCACCGAGTACATCCTCGCCGTGATGGACCGCTTTCTGAATGCGGTTGTCGACGCCAAACCGCTGCAGGCGGTGTCGCAGCGCGAGCCGCTCTTGATCGTGCGGCTCATGCTGCTCCCCGGACTCGTGGAACAGACCGCGGGGCGCCTGGTGGGAGAACTCCTCGACGCCGAGGTGGCCGCCGGCCGAATGGAATTACCGCTACCCACCGCCACTTTCGGCCTCGCGCTCATCCGCATGTGTGACGCGCATCTGTACGCGCCGCTACTGGGCGGCGGCGCCCCCGAGATCGGTACCGCGCTCGACCTGGTGGCCGCTCTACTCGGCCACAGCCAATCCGGTGAAGGCTGAATCCTGTTGCGGCAGAGAGTTCAACGTTGACGCAGCCAGGTTGTCTGCCACTTCGGCTTCCCAGCTCTCGATGGAATGCGTGGTGTCGATCTCGTACTCGAAGCGGTCCGTCATATCCGGCGTCACGTCCTCGATGTCGACATAGAACTGCTCATACCAGCGGCGCTGCTGGTACACCGGACCGTCTTCCTCGGTGAGCAGCGGGTTGTCGATGCGGGCCTTGTGCTTCCAGATTTCGACGTCCTGCTCGAAGCCGGTCTGCACACCCTCGATGAAAGTCCGTGCGAGTTCGGCATTTTCCGCTTCGGTCATACCCGGGAGCTTTTTGACGATGGCGCCGTACTGCAGCACGAACGAGTTCGGGCTGACGGGGTAATGCGAGTTGATCAGGATGGTCTCGACGGTCATGCCGCCCGCCACGCTGCGCAGCCGGTCGATCATGTACGACGGCCCGAAATACGAAGCCTCCGAATAGAGAATGGACGTCGGGTCGTGGAAGGTGCTGACGACCATGTCATCCCGGGGCGTCGAGTCCATCACCTGGGTGGCGACATGGCCTTCGAAGATGTTCTTGAAGTTTCGTGGAAACGCGTAGTGCACGTAGAAGAAATGCGCCATGTCGACGTTGTTGTCGACGATCTCCCGGCAGTGCGAACCTTCGATGAGCTGAATGTTCCAGGTCCAGTCGGTCCAGGCGTCCGTGCCGTAGCCGTCGATCTCGGGGATGTCGACCTCCGGCGGCGGGGTGTTGCCCTGCGGGTCGTGCCAGACGAACAGTTGGCCGTTGCGTTCGAGTGTCAACCACGACCGGGTTCGCGCCAGCCGCGGCGTCCGCTTGGCGTAGGGCACCAAGGTGCATTTGCCGTCGCCGCCCCAGCGCCAGTCGTGGAACGGGCACGCAATCGAGTCGCCCTTGACGCTGCCGTACGCGAGGTTGCCACCCATGTGCCGGCAGTAGGCGTCGAGCACGTTGAGCCGACCCGGACTGTCCGCGAAGACCACCAATGACGTACCGAACGCGTCGATCTGGTGAGGCGCCCCGTCGTTGAAGTCGCGGATCAGGCCGAGGCAGTGCCAGCCGCGGGCGAACCTCGTCGGGTTCTCCCCCGCCTCGATCTGCCGGATTTCCGACAGCTCCTGGTCCGAGACCGACATGCGTTCCTCCATCGTTGTCATCAGCGGGGCTGAACCAGTGCGGGCATCGGCGCGGTGAGCAGGCCGACGACCATGGCGACGATGTTGTCCCTCGCCTCGGCCTCACTCAGGGCACCGCGGACCGCGTCGCGATGCTCGTCCACATGACGTTCGTGGTCGGCGAGCAACGTGTACACGACCGATGCCATCGCCGCCATGCGTTGGCGCCGAAGCGCTTCCGGTAGGAAATCGAGTGCCCGCAGCAGCCGGGTGGTGAGGATCCGGGTGGCCGGCCATTGCTCCGCTGTGAGGGTGAGCTCGGCCATGACCGGATGATTGCGCACGCGTTCGAGAAACCGGGCGTAGTGGCTCGACCCGTCGGAATACGGCGTGTCGAACAGCGGCTCGACCAGGATGGTTACCAGGGCGGTGATGCTGTCGTCGGGCTTGCCGGCACTTTCATGCTCGGCCAGCAGCGCCAGCCGCGCCTGCTCCAGCGGGGTCTGGCGATGACCGATGATGGCCTTGATCAAGCCATCTCGCGATCCGAAATGATAGTGGACGGCCGAGTTGTTCCGCTGCCCCGCAGCCACCGCGACATCGCGCAGCGACACCTCGGGGCCGAATTCCGCGATCAGGCGTTCGCCGGCGAGAAGCAGCTGCGTGCGTGCATCGGTCCGACTCACAGGCCTCAGTGTAGTTCGTGCGCTTCAGATTGCAATCACCAACGCTTGACGATTTAAGCGATTACGCTTAGTTTGAAATTGGTTCGCCCAGTCGCACAGTCGGCTTCCCGGAAGGAAACCCATGACCGTCTCGTATGGCCCGATCTGCCAAACCGCCTGGGTCACTGAAGATATCGAGGCGACCGAGCAGCTGCTGAGCAAGCAGTTCGGCGTCGGCTCGTGGGTCCGGTTGCCCAACATCGAGTTCGGGCCGGAAACCTGCCGCCTCCACGGGGAACCCGCGGATTTCACCGCCCACATCTCGATGTCCTACTCGGGCGACATGCAGCTGGAGCTGATCCAGCCGGTACGCGGCGTCAGCATCTATACCGAATTCCTGCAACGCAGCGGACCGGGCCTGCACCATGTGTGCTTCGAGCCAGGTGATTTCGACGCGGCGGTGGCGTCGGCACAGGAACAGGGGCTCTCGATCGTGCAGCAGGGCGAAATGTCCGGCGGATTGATGCGTTTCGCCTATATCGACGGAGCATCGGCCGGGGTGCCCTACATCGAACTCGGCGAGTTCAGCCCCGAGATTCGCGCGATGTTCGAGCACATCAAGACCGTCGCAGCGGGCGCCTGATGATTCCGGAAACAGTTTCCGTACAGAGCATTTCGTCGTTCTCCGACGAGGTCGACGTACTCGTTGTCGGACTCGGCATGGCGGGCGGGTGCGCGGCCGCCGAAGCTGCCGCGTCGGGTGCGCGCGTGCTCGTGCTGGAGCGCGCCGCGGTCGCCGGCGGCACCACGGCGATGGCGGGCGGCCACTTCTACCTGGGCGGCGGCACCGCGGTACAGGAGGCCACCGGCCACGACGACTCCGCCGCGGAGATGGCCGCTTATCTGACTGCCGTCTCGAAAGAACCTGTGCCCGAGCTGATCAACGCCTACTGCGAGGGCAGTGCCGAACACTTCCGATGGCTGGAAGCCCTCGGCTTCGAGTTCGAGCGCAGCTACTACCCGCACAAGGCCGTCATTCAGCCGGAGACACAGGGCCTGATGTACACCGGCAACGAGCAGGTGTGGCCATTCCGCGAGCAGGCGGTTCCGGCACCACGGGGCCACAAGGTCCCGGTACCCGGCGATACCGGCGGGGCGGGCATGGTGGTCAAGCTTCTCGTCGAGCGGCTGGGCGAGCTCGGCGCGGAAATCCGTTACGAGACAGGGGTGTCCGCCCTGGTCGTCGAAGGCGACCGGGTCGTCGGCGCAACCTGGAAGCACTTCGGTGAGACGGGCGCCGTGCGGGCGAAGTCCGTCGTCCTGACCACCGGCGGCTTCGTGATGAACCGCGAGATGCTGACGGCGCATGTGCCCCGACTGGCCGACGAACGCGTCTTTGCCTTGGGCAGCACCTACGACGATGGCAGCGGTATCCGCATGGGCCAAGCCGCCGGAGCCGCGACCAAATACCTGGACCAGGCGTTCATGACCGCCCCGGTCTATCCACCCGCGACACTCCTCACCGGCCTCATCGTGAACCGCAACGGGGACCGGTTCGTCGCCGAAGACTCCTACCATGCAAGGACTTCCGCCTTCGCCCTCGAACAACCCGACAGTGTCGCCTACCTCGTCGTCGATTCACGACATGTCAAGATGCCGACGATGCCGTTGGTTCAGTTGATCGACGGATGGGAAGACGTCGCAGAGATGGAAGCCGCCCTCGGTATCCCGGCCGGCCGGTTGCAGTCCTCGCTCGACCGGTACAACACGAATGCGGCGCGCGGCGAGGACCCCGACTTCCACAAGGCGGCAACGTATCTGGAGCCGCAGAACGTTGGCCCCTGGGCGGCATTCGATCTGAGTCTGGGCAAGGCGTTCTACAGCGGCTTCACCCTCGGGGGCCTGGCGATCTCGGCCGACGGTGCGGTGCTACGCGACGACGGCAGTGCCATTGCCGGGCTCTACGCCGCCGGCGCCTGTACGTCCACCATCGCGCAGGACGCCAAGGGGTATGCCAGCGGCACCCAGTTGGGTGCGGGTTCATTCTTCGGCCGACGAGCGGGTCGCGCTGCCGCCGAAGCGACTATTCAAGGAGCGCAACATGTCTGAGGCTGAGGTCCGGCACATCGATGCGGGTGTGGAGATGACGCGGTTCGCGCGGGGCTGGCATTGCATCGGGTTGGCCGAGTCGTTCCGTGATGGCAAGCCGCATGCGGTGCAGGCGTTCGGCACCAAGTTGGTGGTGTTCGCCGACTCCACCGGCGCGTTGAAGGTGCTGGACGGCTACTGCCGGCACATGGGTGGGGACCTGTCGCAGGGCACCGTCAAAGGTGATGCGGTGGCGTGCCCGTTCCATGACTGGCGCTGGGGTGGGGACGGCAAGTGCCAGCTGGTGCCCTATGCCAAGCGCACGCCGCGCCTGGCCCGCACCCGCGCCTGGCAGACCACCGAGGTCAACGGGCAGCTGCTGCTCTGGCACGACCCGGAAGGTTCGACACCGGGGCCGGAGCTGACGCCGCCGACCATCGAGGGTTATGCCGAAGGCCGGTGGTCGCCGTGGCAGTGGAACTCGCTGCTGATCGAGGGGTCGCACTGCCGGGAGATCGTCGACAACAACGTCGACATGGCGCACTTCTTCTATATCCACCACGCGTATCCGACGTACTTCAAGAACGTCATCGAGGGCCATACCGCGAGCCAGTTCATGGAGTCCAAGCCGCGGCCGGATTACGCGACGCGGGAGTTGTGGGACGGTACCTACCTGCGGTCGGAGGCGACGTATTTCGGGCCGGCGTACATGATCAACTGGCTGCACAACGATCTGGCGCCGAACTTCACCGTGGAGATCG